>Ga0082212_10001723_pt1 | contig 32104 bp, 28 predicted proteins | sample TergutNt197P3_FD_71548 | JGI IMG/M metagenome (GOLD analysis project Ga0082212, IMG submission 71548) | Neocapritermes taracua P3 segment gut microbial communities from Petit-Saut dam, French Guiana - Nt197 P3 | ecosystem: Host-associated > Arthropoda: Insects > Digestive system > Gut ... | reverse complement strand
ATTTTTTTGAGACTTGCTAACGATCTCAATTTATTCCTCTACAGAATGTCGTGTATTTTATAACGTTATTTGTTTTGGTTCGTAAAATATTCATATTTTACACAAATAATATGCTACTATTTAAATGTCAAATTCCAGGCCCAAAAGGTTAAAATTACTTGTCTCATAATATCTGGTATGGGATAGTTGCTGTTGGGGTGGGTTTAGAGAGAGGAGGAATATATTAAAAATAGCCATCACACTGTAGGTCTGTATTATGTAGAGACACTTTGTTGCCGTGGTAGTAGTTTTTCTGCTTTGATATATGGAGATGGCTGGAAGCGTGGAAATGAGTTTTCGAACTTTATTGTATAGTGGTGAAATAAGTCCAACAAGATGCAACAATTGCGTTTTTTATTCGCAATGGCTTTACTAAAAGAAAACGCAATTGTTGCATCTTGTTGGACTTATTTCACCAATATAAAGCATGATGCACGGAACCACAAATATTAAATTTATTGTATAGATTTTTTCTTCGCTCTTGAGCGCGCATATGTGTATGGAATATTTGTTAATTACTCTATAGGCTTGCTTGAAGCTAAGAACGGTTGAAGATACAGTTGGGAGGAAATTTATTTTTCGGTTTTTGGCCGAATATATAAGCTGTGTTTCGCAACGTTCGTGCAGTAGCCTATATCCATGAGGCGGACTTCTCGCGAAGTCCTTCCTCTTCTACCATCTTGTCTACTTTGGTTTTCTCAGCACGTTTAATGAAATGTCTGCGTAGTAGAAAGAAAGAATGTTGACTTAAACCCTAATTAGTTCAGGTCGTTGGGTGCTAACGTTGGGAAACTCGCCGCTTTACATGATGAAAGCCTTAGTATTTTATATGCCCTTTTGTAATTACTCGTATATAACTCCAGCCAGAACTATGGGAGAAATTCTGTCTCTCTGAATAACGTGAAGTTAAGTCCGAAAAACTAATAAAAGCGTTTGTTTTGTCATGGATGTAAAAGTTGGGTACTTTTTTGTTTAGGATTTTGTGATTTAAAACTAACACTGGGTGGTTTCTTGCGACTCTGTTAACCGTTTAAGTGGCACAAAGGAGATTTATTCCTTTTATTGCCGAATATATATGCTGTATCTTATATCATGTGAAAATATAAGTAAAAACAGGTCATATGAAATCTGACCTTTCAAATTATATGTTTTTACAATGAGGTCAGCACGGTATTGACACACAGTGAATGGTCAGTTGTTCTCGGCACAAAAATGAAACCAACATCTCCTCCGTCAAAAACAACGTAATTTCTGAATAATTTCAAAAACCGTTACGTGTTTCGGCTAAAGTAAATAGCCATCGTCAGGCTACACATAAGAAAGTTGTAAGTGTAACTCAACAGTAGAGAAATAACCTCAGAATTATGTGCGAATCCTGAAATGGATTCTTACATAATCAATTTCTGGATTATTTGAGAACTTATTACATATATTTCATTATTTGATAAAATACATCTGTTGATGGATGTATTTCAATGAAATCATCGAAGTTTTTCATGTTTTCTCCGGTTCTCATTAGATAGGATATGTATGCTATGTCACTTACTGATGAAGGGGAAATAGCTGTTATTGATTCTAATAAACCAGATTCTGAATCAAATGATGCTTTTGTAATTCCTGTGTCATTAGTTAAAACTCTCCAGAATCCTCCAGGGCCTGCTGAACCTGGGGCTGTAACATCTACCGTTTCTTTTTTGTTTTCATTGTTTGTGTTTGTGTTATTTGCAAAACTGACATCCATAGCTAAGGGAAGAGATTGGGGTATTGTGTTGTATTCAATTTTATTAAGATAACCTGCCATATTCCTTGCAGCTAATATTCCTTCCATTCTAGCTACTGGGGTTAGGGTTATTCCTCCAATAACATCTCCGGCTGCATAAACATTAGGGTTACTTGTTTGTAGTAGATCGTTAACTTTAATAGCTCCTCGTTTGTCGAAATCATCATCTTTTAGGATACTTCTAGCTATTTGTGAATTTGGTGTTCTGCCTGTAGCTATAAATGTTCTTCCTTCAAGTTCTTTTATTTCTCCATTTTCGTTTATTATGGTTTTATTCTTTTGAATTTCTTCTGTTGAGGTATTTTCACATATATTCACGTTTTTAAACAGGTTTTTTACCATATAATCTTTGATTTCTGGGTCGAATGCGCTTAAAAAACTTTCTCTTACTATTATACTTACTTCACTTCCAAGAGATGAGAAAATATTACAAACTTCGGTAGCTATAGCTCCACCACCTATGATATTAAGCTTTTCAGGGATTTCTTTAAGTTTTAAAATGTCTTCATTTGTTAAACCATATTCTTTTCCTTTTATATTAGGTATAAATGGTTTTCCACCAGTAGCTATAAGTAAATTTTCATAATCCCATGTTTCATTTCCAACAGTAACTTCATTTTCAGTTATTTTAGCTTCACCATAAACAATATCATTGTTTAGAGAGGTATTTTCGGCGTGATCTATTTTATGTATTATTTCCTGTGTTTTAATTATTTTTTTAGCTATTTCCTCATAAGAAATTTCAACATTTCCTTTAAGAAGACCTAATTTTTCGTACTGTTTTTTGTTATTTAGGAATTTAGCTATATCATTTAATGCACATACAACCATACATCCTGCATTTAAACAAACTCCTCCGAGTTTATTTTTTTCTATAAGTAGAACTTCTTCACCTAATTTTCCCAGTTCTACTCCAGCTAATCTTCCTGCTGGGCCTCCGCCTATTATAATGTTTTTCATATGTTTCACCCTTTCTTTTTTTATTTATTTTGAATTAATTTTTATAAATTTTTTTAAATAATTTTTTTAATAATTTTTTTATATATTTTTTTTATATATTTTTTTTATTAAATTTAGTCAGATATTTAAATAAATTACATAATTTTATATAATTTAAAATGCAATATTTTATTAGTATGTAAAATTAACATGAATTTAAATATGTACTCTGAATTATTAAATAGATATTAAAATTATTTAATATAAAATACATTTATTTATGTTGTTTTTAGTTATAATAGTTATATAATATCATTTTATAATTATATTAATTATAGATATATGATGATTATTTATTTAAATTGATTAAAATTATAATATAAAATTATTAAAAAAAAATTATTTACAAAATTATTAAATTTATTAAGGAGAGATGAGATATGTGTATTGCAGCACCTGCTGAGATTGTTGAAATCAGAAAAGAAGAAGGTATAGGATTCGTTGATTTTGGTGGGGTTAGACAACAAATAAAGCTAGATCTTGTGGATGAAATTGAAGTAGGGAAGTATGTTCTCGTTCATGCAGGTTATGCTATAGAAGTATTAGATGATCAAGCAGCTAAAGAATCTTTAGAAGCATGGGGCGAACTTTTAGATGTCCTTGATGAAGAAGATAAAGAACTTCAAGCTTTAGCTGATAAATAGGTTTATTTTAGTTTATTGTTTTTATTTTTTATAATATTTTTTTCTTATTTTCTTATTTTTTTTATATTATTTTATCATAATATTATAATTATTTTTTTATTTTCTTACTTTTTAATTTTATTATTATGCTTTTTTATAATTATATTTATATATTTTCTACTTTTCTTATTATTAAAGAATTATATTTATTTTAATTTTAATATAATCAATAATTTTAATATAAATATAATTTTAAAACTAATTAAATACTTTATTCTATATTTTAAAATACTTTAAATAAAATAAAATATATAAATAATTATTATTAATTCTTATAATATTTTAATGAAGGAGATTAAATATGAAATATAGGTGCAAGGTGTGTAATTATCTTTATAATGAGTCAAAAGAAGAAAAATTCGAAGAACTCATTGATACTTGGAAATGTCCAGTTTGTAATGCTTCTAAGGAAACTTTTATAGAAATTCAAGAATCATCTGATATGGATGAGGGTTCTTTTAAAACAGTATCTGATGTTCTTGTAGAGCAAATGGTAGCTTGGGGAGTTAAGTACATATTTGGAATTCCAGGAACTTCTTCTTTAGGAATTGTAGATGCAGTACGAAAAAACAATGGCATTGAATACTTTCAAGTTCGCCATGAGCAAACTGCAGCTATGATGGCTTCAGCTTATGGGAAACTTACTGGAAATATAGCTGCATGTTTAACAATAGCTGGACCTGGTGCAACAAATTTAGCTACAGGTCTTTATGATGCACAACTTGATAAATCACCTGTTTTAGCTATTACTGGATTTGTTGAAAGGAGTCTCATTGGAATAAAAGGATTTCAGGAAATAAATCAACATGAATTCTTTGAGCCAATTGCTGTTTTTAACCAAGTTATAACTCATCCTGATGAAGTCACACGTTTAACTACTTTAGCTATAAGACATGCATTAATTGAAAAAGGAGTTTCACATCTTACAATACCTGCTGATGTTCAAAAAGAAAAATGTGATGATAAAATAGTCAGTATAGATGGAAGAATAGCTACATTAGCTTATACTGCTAATGATTCTCTTATAAATGAAGCTGTCCAAAGAATCAATAATGCTAAACGCCCTATCATCGTTGCAGGTGGAGGAGCTCTTGAAAATCAGGAAGATATAATGAATCTTGCTTTGAAGATATCTGCTCCAATTACCACTAGTTTTAAAGGTAAAGGAGTTGCTGATAATGATTATCCACTTTATGTTGGGGTTCATGGAAATATGGCTTCTTCAGCTTTAAATTCTTTTGTAGAAACTTCTGATTTACTTATTATTATTGGTTGTTCTTGTTCAAATAAAACAAACCTTCCAAATTGCCCATCTATACAAATTGATGTTGATCCAATGGTCATGGGTGAAAAACACCCCGTTGATATTAGTCTCCTAGGAAATAGTGGAGAAATAATTCCTCAAATATTAGAGAAAGTAGAAAAATCAGATAAACAGGAATATTTAAAAGAAATAGATGATTTAAAACAAAGATGGAATGAATCACTAGAAAAAGAAGAAAGTCCAAGTAAAGCTTCTCTTAAATATCCTTATATAATGAAAGAACTATCTCGCTACGCTGATGATGATGCTATAATAGCTATTGACGTTGGTGAAAATGGTGTGAGAGTTGGAAGGAATTTCCCTATGAAGCATACTCAAAAACTTCTAATGTCTGGTTATTTAGCTACTATGGGCTTTGGTCTTCCAGCAGCACTGGTAAGTCAAATTGTTCATCCTGAAAAACAAGTTATATGTGTATCTGGAGATGGTGGTTTTGCAATGGTTATGGGAGACTTTTTCACAGCTGTCAAATATAAGCTACCTGTTAAAGTTTTCATTTTCAACAATCACGAGCTTGGAATGATAATGAATGAGCAAAAGAATGAAAATTATCCTAATTGGAATACTCATCTTTACAATGGAGACTTTGCGAAATTTGCAGAAAGTTGTGGAGCAGTTGGTTTAAAAGCAGGAAATCCTGAAGAACTTAAATTAGCTATTGAAGCTGCACTTAAAGAAGATGGCCCAGTCATTGTGGATATTGAAACTGATTTTAAGTAATGGGGAATTAGTCTGAACTTAGTTATACTTGTATACATTATATAAATTTAGTTATACTTGTATATATTATGTAAATTTAGCTATACTTGCATATATTATATAAATTTAGTTATACTTGTATATATTATATAAAAATATATAAAAAAATCATATAAATTATATAAGAAATTCAATAAAATTATATAAATTAATAAAAAATTCTATAAAATTATAAAAAAACTCTTATTATGGAAATAAAATCATGAAAGTAATCTGTTCAAGTGAAGAATCTCTTTATAGACCTGAAGCTACTAGATGGAGAGAAAGGATGAAGTGTATGAAACCTGCTGGTGAAGTAGTAGTAGTTCTTCCTTGTAGTATGAAAAAACCTTATTCAAACTCTCAATCTCATCAAAGGTTTCGTCGAGTTACAAAAGGTTATCAAGAAGTGATTGTGACGTCTCCTTTTGGAATTTGTCCACGTGAAATGGAAAATACATTTCCTATTCAATCTTATGATGTAGCAGTATCTGGGCAATGGAGCTATGAAGAGAAAGAACTAGCAGGTGAGCTACTTAAAAGCTATGTTTCAGATAAAGCAGTTATAGCTAATGTTTCTGGAGGTTACGCTGAAGTTTGCAACGAATATCTGGATGATTTTACACTGGTTACAGTTGATGGTAGGCCAACTAGTAATGATTCACTTTATGCCCTTAGAATGGAGTTAAAGAAATACAAAAGAATCACAGGTCGTGAGAGAGTTTTAAAAGAACTTCGGGGAGTAGCTATCTATCAATTTGGTCTAGAAGGTGAAAAGCTAATTTCTGATGATACAATAGCTAAAGGCATGTATCATAGGAGAATATTTTCAGGTAGTAATCAAATAGCTCTTTTAAATAGAGACACAGGTTTGTATTCTCTTCGATTAGCGGGTGGTGAAAAATTACTTGAGCTTGGTCTTAAGGTTGTTGAAATAGATTTTAATCTTGAAACTAATACTGTCTTTGCACCAGGTGTTTCTAAAGCTGATAAAACCATTATTCCAAAAGATGAAGTCGTTGTGGTTCGAAATGATGAGGTTGTAGGTGTTGGTAAAGCTGTTTTAACAGGAGAAGAAATGGAAATAGCTACTAATGGTGTTGCAGTTCGTATAAAAGATAGAAAGAAATAATTTAATTTATTTAAAATCTCTTTATTATAATGATAGAATATAAATACTTTAATTATATAATTTAATAGTAGTGTATTTTTGCATAATTTTTATAATAATGTATAGTATTATTAATAGTGTAATAGAATAAATAATAGGGTAATAGAATAAATAATATTGAATAGAATAAATAATTATATTAATTAATTGTAATAGAATAAATAATATTAAATTTGAGGTTTAGGTGAAACAATGTTAGATGATTTTGAAATGTCAGATATTGTGAAATATTTAGCCATAGTTGGTTTAATATTAAGTATGCTAGGATCGGTATATGCTCTTGCTACAGGAATTCTTCCAGGATTTCTTCCAGGATATACGGGGAATACTTTTGAAAATGGAATATATTCATTAATAACTATTATAGCATTGGTTCTTGCTTTAGTTTTCTTAAAAGATCGTTTTAAAATTATTGGAATTATTTTCATAATAGCTTCAATAGCTATATTTTTAACAGGAGGAACTATAGCTTTTATAGGAGCAATTTTGCTATTAATCGCAGGTATATTAATTCTAATTAAGTGATTTTTTATTCATTATTCTACTTTTTATTTTTAATTTAAATTTTATATTTTTTATTTTTAATTTTATATTTTTTATTTTTAATTTAAATTTTATATTTTTTATTTTAAATTTTATACTTTTTATTTCTAATTTATATTTTTTATTTTCAAGTAATTATTTTATCTTTTTATATATTCTTTATTTAATATTTTTAATATTTTTAATATAAATTTATATATTTAACATAATAATAAAGAATTAAATAGCTATATATAAATATAACTATAAATATAACTAAAACAAATATTTATTATATTATTTTATAATTTGAATAAATTTAAAAAATATTTTATATTATAATATAAATTTTAATTATATATTTATAAAGTAGATTTAAATTATTATATTTATAAAGTAGATTTAAATTATTATATTTATAAAGTAGATTTAAATTAATATATTTATAAAGTAGATTTAAATTATTATATTTATAAAGTAGATTTAAATTAATACATTTATAAAGTAGATTTAAATTAATATATTTATAAAATAAATTTAATAATAATAGCTATTTGAAATAATTAAAAATAATTAGAACCTTATTTATTAGCTCGTATAAACGAGTATACCTAATTAAAAAAAGAGAGGAATGTTATGTCAGATGAATTATATGATAAAGTAAGAGCAGCTGTAGCTAATGTCAATGATCCACATATGGGAGTAAGTATTGTGGAAATGGGTATTGTGCAAGATATCACAATTGATGGTAGTACTGCTAAGATTGTTATTAAGCCAACAAACCCTGGTTGTATGAGTGTAGCTCGTATGGCTGCTGATGCAAAAGCACATGCTTTATCTGTTGATGGAATTGAAAATGCTGAAATTTCTGTTGAAGGTCATTTAATGGCAGATTCTATAAATGAAATGATTAATAAAGGACCATCTAAAGATTAAGTAAATTTCAATGTATTATGGATTCATAGCTTTTCTTTTCTTTAAAGCTATGAAATACTTTAATTGGAAATGTTTTTAATTTATTAAAAAAATTATTTCAATTAAAAATACTTGTCATTTTATATAAATTTCATTTCAAATCAATCATATCCTGAATCGAAAATATTATATATGATAAAATTAAGATATTATTTTTGCTTTAATTTTATCTGTCTTAATATAAATTTAGATTTTTTTATATTTTTATTTATAAAAAAAGATTGAATATTGCAACTTTATTTTTATATAAAAATAGAGGCCAGTGGCTCAGCTTGGTTAGAGCGCACGGCTGATAACCGTGAGGTCCTGGGTTCGAATCCCAGCTGGCCTATTTTTTTTAACTTGTTTTTATATCTTGTTTTATATCAATTTTCAAAATTATGAAATTGAGAATACTATCTACTTTATCGAAATCCCTCGCTATTTTGTCTTAACTTTTTTACCTCATCTACAGCATCAAAAGGTTTTTCAGTAGAATATTTTCCAACAAAATCATCCATACTTACCGATGATTTTATTTAATATGAAAATAAATATTTTTTTATGATAAATAACCATATTTTTTTAGTATAAATAATCATATTTTTTTAGTATAAATAATCATATTTTTTTCATGATAAATAATTTATACTTTTATTAATAAATTTTGTATTTGTAGAAATATTTTTTAATAAGAATTGGTGGAAAATGTGGGAATCAGTAAAATGGAAGTTTGAAAAATATCCTGCTAGAATGAATGTTGCAGGTAAAATGGTAGATTTAGGTCTAAGAGTAGGTGAAGATCATAAAATTTACTGTGGTAACCTTAAAATAACTGATTTATCATTAGCTAAAGCTGCTAATGTTGATAGAAAAGTCATTAAAGCTACAGTAGATTTCATTTTAGATGATGAGGATTTAGCTAATATATTCCAAAATATCCTACCTGCAGGTACTCTTCTTAAAAATATAGCTAAAAATCTAGGGCTTGGTGTTATAGAAATTAAAGTGGGGCATGAAAACATTGGAATACTTTCATCTGCAAGTAAGCTAATATCTGAGGAAAATATAAGTATAAGACAAGCATATGCTTCAGATATTCAACTTGAAGAAACTCCTACTTTAACCATAATTACTGAAGAAAGTGTTCCTGGAGATCTTATAAATAAATTTTTAAAAATAGATGGTGTTTTAAGAGTCTCTGTATATTGATAACTTCACTAATTGTTTTTTTTAATTAGCTATGTAAAATTATTGATATTATTTTTCAAAATTAGTCACAAGCTCTTTATGTGTTTCTTTTAATCTAGCTATAGCTTCTTCAAGATTATTTAAGTTTTTATTTTTCCATTTATTAATTGTAAACCCAATATCTACTTCTTCATCACCATTTGTAAGATTATCAGCATGAGAAACTATCTTCTCTTCAATGGTGGTGGGAATATAACTTTTAGGTGGAAGTCCAAGTTTAATAGCTTCTTCTTTTGAGATACCAGAACCAATGTGTTTTTCGATTATATTAGCTATTTCTTTTGAAAAATTGTGTTTAATGGCTAATTCTGCACCAATTATGCCGTGGTCTATTCCATTTGTTTTTGATCTACCAATATCGTGAAGTAGTGCTCCTTGAGTGATTAATTCAGTATCAACATTGAAATTTTTAGCTATTTCTTTAGCTATCTTGCAAACAAGAATGGAATGTGCAATGACCCAATCAGGACATCCTTCTTCTTTTAGTATGTTGATTATCATGAATAGCCCATAAAAAGAATATTTGATTAAAGTAATATTGTAAAATAGAGTATTTAAAAAGAGTATTTAAAAATGAGACATTATAAGAGATATTATAAATTATGTATTATAAGGGATATTATAAATTAGGTATTATAAATGATACTTTAAAATGAGATGATTTAGGGAATTTAAAGGATTAACTTTATTTCCCATTTAGAGAATCATAAGTTTTTTGGTAACTGGCAATGTCTTCTCTTATTTGATTGATTATTGGTTGGTTGTCTTGAAAGACTATTTCGCTTCCACAGTGTGGGCATTGAAATTCCATCTCTGATGAAACATCGAAAGGATACCTTGATTCTTCTTCAGGGCAATCTTCATTATGGCACTCGAAGAACATATTATTTTCTTCTTGTTCTAATTTTTGTTCTAAAGTAGCTATCTTATCTGCGGCATTATCTTTAATTTGAGTATTTACTCCATCGTAATCAAACTTCCAAGAATAAGTATACCACTGTGTTTCTGGGTCTTTGCTCCTTTTGTAGCTTGCAAGACCAGAATCATAAAGACGATATAATATTTTTCTTACTACATTTAGCTTAATCTCTGTTTCTTCAGCTATATCTTCGTCAGTATTAGTTCCATCTATAAGACTTTTTACTATAGATAAATTTTCTTCTTCTTGAACGACATCACTTATTAAATCATGAACTAATGGATCACTTAACATTTACTTACCTTCTCATTAAATACCTTTATTTTGGAAACTACTTTCACACCCTTTAAATAATGTACATAGCGTTGTCATTTCGATTAAAAGTTTTGAAAAATATTTAAAAATAAACATGTTTTATAATGCTATCTTAATTATTATTATATTATGTTACTCATATAATATATAATTTATCATTGTAATAATATTATATGATTTAGTAATAATCTTTTATTTTATTATTTTTATATAAAAATATTTTAAAAATTATATAAATTTTTTATAAAAATATTTTAAAAATTATATAAATTTTATATAAAATTATTTTAAATTATATAAATTTTATATAAAATTATTTTAAATTATATAAATTTTTATTAAAAATATTCTATATAATATATAAATTTTATATAGAAATATTACAAAAATATTTTTAAAATTATTTAGATATTATATAAAAATATAGAATTTTTTATGAATAAATAGAATTTTTTTATAGAAATTATTTTAATTATTTTTCATGAAAAAAATTCATTATTTTACACAACTATTATTATGTTATTAATAGTATATACCTTTTTCTAATAGGTTCATTCTAACATATTTATTAAAATTAGCTAATTTTTCTTATAATAACTGCAGGTGTATGAATAACTGAATCAAGGGCTTGAACAGTAACTTCATCGATATTTTCACCTAAAACATCCTTAACACTATGAATTGTTTCCATATTTGTAGCTAAACTTTTTTGATAGTCTTCAGATATATTAGCTAATTCAATTCCTTTCTCAACAGGTATTTGAGAAGAGGAAGCTAAAGGTGTGGACCCCATATTTTCACATAGTTGACCTAAAACATATCCCCACATTCCTTTATCAGATTCAATTCCATCAATAGCTATTGGCAAACCTGTAAAATATTTATTTCCTCTTTTATAAGTAGCATCGGTATCAATAATCAATACATTAACTTTAATATTCTTTGATTCTTCTATAATCCTAGCTATATCCTTAGCTACTTTTTGAGGGTTTTTAGGAAGTAGGGAAACTAATGTTCCTGGAGCATTACTTAAATCAATTCCTGCTTCAGAAGCTGGTTTAAGAGCATGATTCCATCCATAAAGCTGTAAAACTACTTCTTTATGTCTTTTTGATTCTGGAGGGAGTTTTCTCAAATTTTTTATTGTTCTTTTCTTTATTCTAAAAAGAGGTCCTAATACATATCCCCAAATATATTTACTCCAGATAATAGCTAAAAATTTAGCCCTCAATCCGGGGGTGTAATCCATTTCATCTACTAGTTGTCCTTGTGAAATAGCTATAGGGGTTTCAGCTATTAGTAAATAATCATTATTTTCTAAAATTTCCAGAGCAGGGTTTATTATTTTATCAAGATTTTCATTAGGTTTAATATAACTAGTTTCAATTGGAATAACTTGATAGTTTTTACTTTCAATAAATTTATATTCAATGCCTTTGGAATTTTTAGCTAATTTATAATTAATTGAAAAAGTAGGTTTCATGAAATAATCTCTAATAATTTTTTTACGTGTTTAGAGGATGTTAGGATAATTTTAAAAAATTTAGATTTTTCCCAAAGTATCTCCTCTTAAACCTCTTCGAATTGTTTCAAGAGAGGTTATATCATCTGATGATATATTTCCCAAGTTAACGTCTTTACCGAACTTTAAAACAAAATAAACTTGTTGGTTTTTATTTGGAGCTTCCCAAATAATATTTTCCATTGGGAGATTTTTTGCAAGGTAATCTACTTCTTCTTCTTTAGCTATTCCTTTTTCATTAAATACACCAATAGACATTCCACTTTCTCTGGCTTCGATGATTACATTGTTTGATCCTGCTTCAAGTTCTCTTTTAACCATATCAATTCGTGTATCTATATCGATAGCTGCGTCTTTATCAATATCTTTTTTACCAACTTCAGAAAGAACATAAAAACCTTTTTCTTTTGCTTTAGCTATAAATTCAAGTTTTTCTTCATGTTCTATATCAATTGAACCGTCAGATATTTCAATACAATCAAAACCCATGGATTTAGCTTCTTTGAAGAATTCAGTAATTTTATTATTTTTATAAGCTATTTCAAATAGAGTTCCTCCAGTATAAGGTTTTATATTAAAAGACTTATACATCTCTATTTTCTTTTTTATTATTTCTCTATCATGAATAATTATAGTTCCCCATCCAAACTTAAGAAAGTCAACATACTCTCCAGCTATTTCCATTAGACTTTTTGCTGTTTCATAACCCAGTCCTTTGTCTAGTGCCATTGTAAGTCCAGTTTTACGAGGTTTATTTTCTCTTTTTGGAAGGAGAAAGTTAAATGATTTCATAGTATCCCTTTTAATATTTTTTTATTTAATTTATTTTAGAATTTTTTTATTAAACTGTTTTTTTATTTTAGAATATTTTTTTATTTAGAATTTTTTTTATAATTTATATAATATTTTTTATATTTTAAAGAATATTTTTTTATTTTATAGAATATTTTTTTATTTTATAGAATATTTTTTTATTTTATAGAATATTTTTTATAATTTATAAAATTTTTTTCATAGAATTTTTTATAATTATAAATATTTTTTTTTAATTATATTTTATTAATAATATATTATAATATATTTTATTTTAATAAAAAATATATATTAATATATATGATAAAAAATATATTATAATAACAAATATAATAAGAAATTATAATTAAAGAATTGATATTATTTTAATATAATTACTATTATTTTAATAAAGTAAAATTCTTTGATATTTTGTTTTTGTTTTTTGTATAAAAGATTATTGGAGATATTATAATGGAAAATTCAATTACTTACTTTGAAAAACCTGGAATTGAAAATACAGATGAACTTATTAGCATAGTCACCGAAAAATTGTTAACTAGCGATATTAAATATGTAGCTATTGCTTCTGTTTCTGGTAAAACTGCTCTTAAATTATCTGATTCACTTGAAAAAGCAGGAATTAATGATAGAATAACTATAGTAAATACAACCCACCATGCGGGATTTAGAGAAGCTAATGAAACTGAGTTAAATCCAGGAATAGTGGAAGAGTTGGAAAATAGAGGGATAATCACTTTTGTAGGATCTCATGCATTAAGTGGAGTTGGAAGAGGAATATCCAATCACTTTGGAGGAGTAACTCCTGTCGAAATTATAGCTGAAACTCTTAGAATGTTTTCCCATGGAATTAAAGTTTGCGGTGAAATTAGTATAATGTTAGCTGATGCTGGACTTATTCCTGTTGAAGAAGAAATATTAGCTATTGGTGGAAGAGCTACAGGATGTGATTCTGCAGCTATTATTACTCCTGCAAATATGACAAAAGTTTTCCAAATGAGGTTTCATGAAATATTAGCTATGCCTCGGGATTAAGTTATCAGTCTATTATTTTTTTTAATTTACTTTTTTTTAATTTTTTTACTATTTATTTATCTTTTTACTTTTTAATAATATATTAAATATAAAATTAATTTTTATCTTAAACTTTTTTTATTATTATAAATTGAATTATGCTTCTAGTATAATTTCTATAATAATTTCAAATTTTCTTCATTATTGTAAATACCATAGGGGGTATAATTTGATTTCATTTTTTGTATAAATTTATTAGGATTTTCTTAATATTTTTAATCCTTTTTATTTATTTTTAATATATTTCCACTATATAATAGTATAAATAGAATTTATTGCATCGAATTTTTCTTTTTTAATTAATATTATCAATTAATTTTAAATTCTGAGAGAGTAAAATTTATTAAAAAAATGAAAATTCCAATCACTTATTAGAATCTAATTAAATCTTAAAATAAATACTTATTTCTATGGTTTTTGGATATTATCTATTTTCAGTAAATCTATCTTTACAAGTTTGGTGCTTATATTGATGATTTTACTTATACTTTATAGCCTATTCAATGATTAGATTTTATTAAAAATCATGCCTAAGATTGAAAATAGAAGCATTAAAATCTAAATATTTTATGATAACTTAATATTTAGCCTTTAAATCTGAAATAATATAATCGTTGCATTTAAATATAACTTATTACAAAACATTTAATACTATTATATAATTGTTAAAATCAGATAATTAATATTAAATTCATCTAAATATGATGAAAATTTAGTAATTTTTTTAATAAAAATTTTTAGCTATTAATTAATGATTAATTGAAATCGTTATTAATTGTTTGTGTTGAAATAGCTATTTAGAGTGTTGAAATAATATTATTTATTTAAATTTATTATATAATTTTATTAGAAAATTTATAATCATTGATATAATAATTACTTTATATTCTTATAATATCATTTTTATAGTTAATAATCGTATAAAGTGGGGTTAGTAAGTGAAATTTTTAAACGATGCAATTAAAGAATCTGAAAAGAGAATGGACAAAGAATATCCAAAAAGGACTTATACAGACCTTGATGATGAATTGAGAGAAATAATAGAAGAAAGTCGTGCTAAAATTTATGTAGTTGGTACTGGAGGAGCTGGAAATAATACCATATCTCGATTAAATGAAATGGGTATTGATGATGTTGAGACGGTTACTGTAAATACCGATGCTCAAGATTTATTTTACAGTCAATCAACAAAGAAAATCCTCATAGGAAAAAAGACTTGCGGAGGTCTTGGTGCTGGTGGAGAACCAGACATCGGAGAGGAATGTGCTGAAGAAAGCGAAGATGATATAAGAGATGAGTTTGAAGGAGCCGATTTAGTTTTTGTTACTTGTGGACTCGGTGGAGGAACTGGAACAGGTTCTGCACCTATTATTTCTAAATTAGCTAAAAAAGAAGGCGCATTAACTGTAGCTGTAGCTACTTTACCATTTTCAGCTGAAGGAATTAGAAGAAGAGAGAATGCTGAAAAAGGTTTAGAAAAACTTAAAGCTACTGCTGATACTGTTATTATTATTCCTAACGATAAACTTTTAGAAGTTGCACCTAATCTTCCATTAAACAAAGCATTTATGGTTTCAGATGAAATCTTAGGAAGAGCAGTAAAAGGAATAACTGAATTAATTACTAAAAAAGCTCTTGTTAATCTTGATTTCGCAGATATTCGAAGTATCATGCAAGGATCTGGAATGGCTATGATTGGTATGGGCGAATCAGAATCTGCAGATAGAGCAATCGAATCTGTCCAAGAAGCTCTCAACAGTCCACTTTTAGACTTAGATATTTCTGATGCTAAAGGTGCATTGATTAATATTTCTGGTAGTTCAGACTTGACTTTAGATGAATCTGAAAAGATTGTTCAAATTGTTGCTGATCAATTAGATCCAGAAGCTACTATCATTTGGGGAGCTCAAATCGATGAAGATTTACAAAACACTATTAGAACAACCATCGTTGTTTCTGGTGTCAAATCTCATGAAGACCACATGGGAAGGGTTCCAACTCATGTAGAGATTCCTGAAAAAATAGATGAAATGGATATGTCTGAAATAGATATAGAAGCTGATCCTTTAGAAGATTTTATTGATGGATCATTTTAAAAATATTGATTATTAAAAATATTGATTAAATCTGATTTCATTTTCAATTAATCAATTATTTTTATATTTTTTATTTAAATTTTTATACTTTTTTTAAATTTATTTAATACTTAATTTTATATTTGTAAATTTATATTAGCATTTTTTCTAAATTTTATAAATTTTTAATTAGTATTGTAATTAAACTTTTATAGAACTTTTATAATTTTATAAATTTTTATAAATTTTTAATTTAGTATTTTATAAATTCAATTCATTTTTTAGAATTTCTATAAAAAAGTATATAAATGTAAAATTATAATATTATATTATTATAATTTTTAAATAAAGTAAATTATATTAAAAAAATTATTATTACAAATTTAATTTAATAAATCATTATCAAGTTTATAATTAGTAGGGATTTCAAATGACTTTTAAAGAATCCATCAATCGTTTTTATAAAGAATGTAAAAGAGTAATTAGAGTATCTAAAAAACCGACTACTGAGGAATATCTAAATTTTTCTAAAGTAACTGCTATAGGAATACTTATTATTGGAGCTATTGGTTTTGCAATAGTTTTAATTAGCCAATTAATAGGTATTTAAGTTGGTTATTTTGTATTATAAATATACTAACGACTTTAAATAGAAATTGCTCTGTATAACTATGGAGTATCTTTATATTATATTTTTTATATTTCAATATTTCTAATATTTTTTTATATTTCATGAAATCTTTTAATATTTATTTATATTTCTAATATTTTTAATATTATTCAATATTTTTTTAATTTTTCATGAGATTTTTGAAAACTTTAAATACTTGAAAAATATAAACATTTAATTAATATAAATAATATAAATCTAATTTTATAATATGATATAAAAATTATTTATAATATAATTAATTTTTTTTATAATATATAATGTATAATTAATTAATTATTTCTTAAAAGAGTAATCCTTATTCTTTAATTTGAATAATTATTACTTAAATTTATTAAATTGATTTAATCTAAGATGAAAAAAATTAAATTTTGATTTGGTATAGGTGTATTTTAAATGGAATATGATACAAACTCCATATATGCTCTTAAGGTTGCAACAGGCCAAGAGAGAAATGTGGCTAGATTATTAGCTAGGAAGTCAAGAGATAGTGGTGTAGGCGTAAATGCTATTCTTGTACCAGAGTCCTTGAAAGGCTATATATTAGTAGAATCTTCAACTAAAATCGATATGAGAAACCCTTCATTTAAAATACCTCATTTGAGAGGGATTATTGAAGGAAAATCTGGAAGCTCAGAAGATAATATTGTAACATTTGAAGAAGTTAAAAAGTTCTTAAATCCAGAACCTATCATATCTTCTATACAAAAAGGAAGTATTGTTGAGCTTGTTTCTGGTCCTTTCAAAGGTGAAAGAGCTAAAGTAGTTCGTATTGATGAATCTCGTGAAGAAGTAGTTCTTGAATTAATAGAAGCTGCAGTTCCAATTCCTGTAACCGTTAAAGGTGACCAAATTAGAATTATACAAAAGGAGGCTGACTAATGGCTAAAGATACCGTTGAAATTCTTATCGAAGGGGGAAGTGCAACTCCAGGACCACCTCTTGGTCCAGCAATAGGTCCTTTCGGAATTAATATGATGCAAGTTGTTGAGGAAATTAATAATAAAAGTGCTGATTTCGAAGGAATGAAAGTACCAGTTAAAATCATTATTGATAGTGATACTAAAGGTTTTGAAATTGAAATAGGTACTCCACCTACTACAGCTCTTATTATGGATGAACTCAAAATTGAAAAAGCTTCTCAAGACCCAGGTTTAGATAAAGTAGCTGATTTATCTGTAGAACAAGCTTTAAAAATAGCTAGAATGAAATTTGATACTCTTTTAGCTAATGATTATAAGCATGGAGCTAAAGAGGTAATGGGTACTTGTGTAAGTATGGGGATTACTGTGGATGGTAAAGATCCAAGAGAAGCTCAAAAAGCTGTTGATGCTGGAGAATATGATGATATTCTTGTAGAATCAGCAGAATAATTATAATTATCTGTATTTATAAAATTATATTTAATATATTTATAAAAAAATTTGAAATTATATTTAATTATAATCAAAAAATTTAATAATTATATTTAATTATAATAAAAATTTTAAAATATATTAAATTTTATATAAAATCATTAATATGTATATGATATTACATTTACTTGTAATTGATACATTTCAAATTCATACAATTGACTAAATCAATATTTGCAGAATTTAATTAGATTTTAAATATTTAATTATATGTATCTGGAATATTAATTGATTTTCAATTGTTCATGAAACCAAAAAAATATCCAATTATGGACTTAAAAGTTCATGGAGGATTTATATGACACAAGAGATTATGGAAGCGGTGAAGAAGGCAAAAGAAGAATCTAAGCCGAGAAACTTCACACAATCTGTAGATGTTATTGTTAACATCAAAGATTTGGATGTCAAAAAACCAGAAAATAGGTTTGATGAAGAAGTTGCTCTCCCTAATGGACGTGGTAAACCAGTAAAAATTGGTTTTATTGCGGATGGGGAATTAGCAGTTCAAGCTAAAAATGCTGGAATCGATCTTGTTGTGACTAAAGAGATGTTAGAAGAATTCGGTAAAGATAGAAAGCAAGCTAAAAAAGTAGCTAATGCAAACGATTTCTTTGTAGCACAGGCTGATATGATGCCACTTGTAGGTAGATTTTTAGGACCAGTTTTAGGTCCAAGAAAAAAAATGCCTAAACCAGTACCTGCTAGTGCTAAAGCAGAACCTATAATCGAAAGATTACAAAATACTGTTAAAATAAGTGTTAAAGATCAACCAAGTGTTCAAACTTTAGTTGGAACTCAAGATATGTCCGATGAGCTAATAGCTGAAAATATCGAGGCAGTTCTCGAAGTCTTAGACCGCAATTTAGAAAAAGGAAGAAATCAAATAAAGTCCATGTTTGTTAAAACAACTATGGGTTCAGTAGTGAGGGTGATGTAAAATGGCTCACGTTGCTGAATGGAAAAAAGAAGAGGTTAAAGAGCTTAAAAGTTTGATTGATTCATATGATGTTGTTGGTATAGTTGATTTATTAAACATACCTGCTAAACAGCTTCAAAAGATGAGACAATCATTAAAAGGCAAAGCTATTATTAGAATGAGCAAGAAAAACTTGATGAATTTAGCCTTCGAAGACTGTAATGATAATAAAGAGAATATTGTGGATCTTTCTAATTATATGGATGGTCAACCTGCAATTGTATTCACTGATATGAATCCTTTCAAATTGTTCAAAATATTAGAAAATAGTAAAACTGCGGCTCCAGCTAAAGCTGGAAATGTACCTAATGATGATATTGTTGTACCTCAAGGAGATACAGGATTTGAACCAGGACCATTACTTGGTGAATTACAGCAAGTGGGAATACCTGCAAAAATTGATAAAGGAAAAATTATAGTTTCTAAAGATCATGTGATTGTTAAAGCTGGTGAAGAAGTTTCTAAACAAGCGGCCAGTATGTTAACAAGACTTGATATTTTACCTATGGAAGTAGGAATTGATTTACAAGCAGCTTATGAAGAAAATGCTATTTATACTTCTGATTTATTAACTATTGATGATGAAGCAACTTTAGCTGATATTCAGACTGCTTTTTCAAAAGCATTCAACCTTTCTGTTAATGCTGGAATACCTACAAAACAAACTATTCTTGCAATTGTCCAAAATGCTTATAATAAGTCATTTAACTTAGCTATGAATGCATCTATCTTTACAGAAGAGACAACTGAACCTTTAATTGCTCTTGCAAATGGGCAAATGTTAGGTTTAGCTAGTGTATTAGCTGACGCAGATGGTGTTCTTGATGATGAACTTCGTGAAAAATTATCTAATGCTCCAGTAGCTGCAGAACCTGTAGTTGACGAGACACAAGATGATAACGAAGAAGAACAAGAGGAAGAGGAAGAAGACGAAGAAGTTGCAGAAGAAGAAGCAGCTGCAGGTCTTGGTGCACTCTTTGGATAATAATTATCAGAAGAATTATTGAAAATCAATTATTAAACATTATTGAAAGTCAATTATTAAAAATCAAAATTTTAGAGTTTATTAATTAATTCAAAAGTTCAAAATATGAACTTTAAATAAATTTGAATTTGAATAAATAAGTTGAATTCAAACAAAATTAAAAAATTTAAATATAATCAAATATTAAGGTGAAAACATGGAATATATATATGCAGCAATGATTTTGCAAAGCGTAGATAAAGATATTAATGAAGCAAATGTTAAAAGTATAATCGAAGCAGCAGGTATCGAAGCAGACGATGCTAGAATTAAAGCATTAATTGCAGCTTTAGAAGACGTCGATATTGAAGAAGCTATGGCTACTACAGCTGTAGCAGCAGCTCCTGCAGCAGCTACTGGCGCAGCCCCTGCAGCTACTGAAGAAGCAGCAGAGCCAGAAGAAGAAGAGGAAGAAGAAGACGAAGAAGCAGCTGAAGAAGAAGCTGCAGCTGGATTAGGTGCTTTATTCGGATAATTCCGATAAGTACTTATCTTATCTTTTTTTCTTTTTTTACTTTTTTACATTTTTTTTTTAATTATTTTTATATATTTTATATATTTTTATATTATTTTCATATATTTTTCTTTATTTTTTCTATAATTTATTTTTAAATATTTTTCTTTATAATCTATCAAGTATAGGCAAAAACTCGCAAATTACAGAGGATTCTTTATTTTTTTCTTTTTACTTTTTTAAATTTTTTTAATAATTTTAGCTATTTAAGATAAATTATTTATATGATAAATTACATATATGATATAAATATTATATTGGGGCAAGATTTTTTTTCAAATATTATTTCAAAATGATTATTCTTTTATAGAAAAAATGCAGGATGATTGGGCTATCTGTTTTAAATGATTCATTTTTTCTTTTTTAAAAACTTTTGAAAATATATTATTTTAATATGATGAGGTAAAAATGATGGTTAATAAGAATTTTAGGAAATCAGTGGTCTTACTTTTATTAGTATTCTCACTATTCGCTATTGTGAGCTCAGTTAATGCAGATACAATAAATTTTGATAAAAATAATTTTACTAAAGATACTATTGAAGAGGCAGCCAATGGTACGATTTTTAATTTAGACCCTTTTCAAGGTAGCTATGATTTAAGTTCAAAGAATAATATAAATATAATTAATAATATAACAATCCAAAGTTCTGATTCTAATCAAAATGTAGTATTAGACTTACACAATACTAACAGGGCATTTTACATAGATTCTGGGGGATTTTTAACCCTTATAAACATAACAATTATAAATGGACAGGTTACTGGAGACGGTGGGGCAATCTATATTAAAGGTGGTGCTACATTAACTGGTTGTAAATTTATAAATAATAAAGCTACTGAAAAAGGTGGTGCTATTTATAATAATGATGTTGTTACTTTAATTGATTGTAATTTTAACAGTAATTCAGCTACTCAAGAAGCCGGTGCAATTTATAATAGTTTCAGTGCTATTTTAACTGCAGTTAATAGTATTTTCACAAATAATTCAGCTAATACTGATGGAGGTGCGATTTTTAATACAGGTGGTGTTAATTTAAATTATTGTACTTTTTCAGATAACACAGCTAAAACTAGTGGTGGTGCAATCTATAATTTGGGTCATACTCTAACTGTTAAAAATTCTATATTCAATACTAACAAAGCTAATTCTAGTAGTGGTGGTGCAATCCTTAGTCAAGGTTCTAGTTCTTTTAATAATTGTTCTTTTACTGCTAATTTTGCTTACAGTAGTGGTGGTGCAATCTACAATTACTATATTATGGATCTTGATTACTGTACTTTTACAAATAACCGAGCGGATAGTGGAAGTTATGGTGGTGGTGCAATCTGTAATAATGCTAATGGTTATAATCTAATTATTCGAATGTCTAATTTTACAGGTAATTCAGCTACTAATGGGGGTGCAATCTATAATTATAATGGTACTGTTGATTTAACTTTTTCTAATCTTATTGAGAACTCAGCTATTAATGGTGGTGCTATTTATAATGGTTATAATATGACTATTTTTGCTTCTAATGTTGTTAATAATTCTAATGGAATTTATATAGTTTCTTCTGCTGAAAATACTGTAATTAATTGTACTCAAATTTTAAATGGTCCTAATTATAATTTAGCTAATGTTGGAGTATCTAATGTTAATGCTGACTTTAATTGGTGGGGATCTAACAATCCACAAGGTATAACTGGGGTGACTTTGAATAATTATTATGTTATGAGTATTACAACTAATTTGGCTAATTTGACATGTTCTATTGATGATTATTTAACTATTAATTATAATTTTGTTTTAAATGGAACTAATAAAAGTAATAATGCTGTAGGCTGGTTTAATCACTTTACTGTAAACCTTATAGTCAATAATAAATTATTCCAGACTATTGATGGCAGATATTCATCACAATTTGAGATACTATTAAAAGCTGAGAATACTACAATTACAACCCAATTACATAATGAAATCTCTACAGTTAAATATAAAGCTAGTAAAATCAGTACTGTAGTGGTTTTTGATTATTTTAAGCCATTGTATAACAGAGGTAATATAATAAAGGTTTCTGTATATGATAAAAGTGGTAAACTATTTGCTAACAAAACTGTTGCTCTTTATGTTAATGGCAAATTAGTTGGGACTGCTAAAATAATCAATGGAAATACAGCTATGTTTAATTATACTTTTAAAACAAGAAAAACTCATAAGATTGAAGCTAGATTAATAGAAGATGGTACTCATGCATCAAGTAATTCTAAGATTTTATCTGTAATTCCTAAGGATAAAAGTTATTTGACATTATCTAGATTTAAAGCTAAATTTAAGAAGAAAGCTATTTTGAAAGCTACTTTAAAAACTAAAAAAAACAAAGTTATGGCTAAGAGATATGTTAAGTTTTATGCTAATAAGAAATACATAGGTAAAGCTAAAACTAATAAAAAAGGAATAGCTACATTAAAAAAGAAAATGTCTGTAAAAGGTAATGTTAAATTCACAGCTATCTTTACAGGAGATAAATCTCGTCATGACTCTGTTAGTTCTAAAAGGATAACTGTTAAATAGGCAATTAATCCATTTCTTTTCATTTTCTTATTTTTATCTTTTTTATATTTTTTTATTTATATTTTTTATAATTTTTTTATATCATATATTCAATTATTTTATAATTTTTTTATATTTTAAATCTTAATTTTTTTATATTTTTTCTATAAATTTATTTTAAATAAATAATTATATTAATATAAATAAACAAAATATTTTATTGTTAATTATAACTTAATAAAATATTATATAATATATATTAATAAATCTAAATTTAATTAATTATTTTTTATACAATCCTTAATTATATCATTTATTATTCATTAAAAACTTTTACAATCTGATAACATGAGTGAAATATTAAAAGAACTTGGTTACACTAAACAAACATGTAAAACATGTGGGCATGATTTTTGGTCTATTCCAAATAGGGCTACTTGTGGAGATGCTCCATGTGATGAATATGAATTTATTGGAAATCCTGCAACTGATGTTCCTTATGACTTATTTGAAATTCAAAAAGCATTTCGTGAATTTTTTGAAAATAGGGGACATACATCTATACAACGGTATCCAGTATTAGCTAAAAGATGGAGAGATGATGTATTTCTAGTGGGAGCTTCTATATACGACTTCCAACCATGGGTAACATCTGGTTTGGTAGAACCACCAGCTAATCCTCTAACCATTGCTCAACCATCTATTCGTCTAAATGATGTTGATAATGTTGGAAGAACTGGTAGACATATGACTTGTTTTACCATGGGCGCCCATCATGCTTTTAATCGTCCAGATAATGAAATTTATTGGGAAGAGGAAACAGTAAGATTGTGTCATGATTTTATGGCAAGTATTGGTATCAACCCAGAAGAAATCACTTTTATTGAAGACTGGTGGGAAGGTGGAGGAAATGCTGGTCCATGTTATGAAGTATGTGTGAGGGGAGTAGAATTAGCTACTCTTGTATTTATGCAATACAAAATTCTTCCTAATGGAGAGCGTGAAGAAATTCCTCTTAAAACTGTGGACACTGGCTATGGATTAGAACGCTTTGCTTGGATTAGCCAAGGAACTCCTACAGCATATGATGCTTGCTTTGCTCCTGTAATAGAAAAACTTAAAAAAATAACAAATATTGATGTTGATGAGGCGATATTAGCTGAAAATGCTCAAATAGCTGGTATGATGGACATTGAAACTTTTGCAGATTTAAGAACCCTTAGGGAAAAAGTAGCTAATAAATTGAATATTTCTGTAGAAGAACTTCTTAAATCAGCTAAACCTATGGAAGCTATTTATGTTTTAGCTGATCATACAAGGTGTCTTGCATTTATGTTAACTGATGGAATCATACCTTCTAATGTTAAAGAAGGTTATCTTGCAAGATTAGTTCTTCGTAGAACCATAAGATTCATGAAAGAGCTTGAAATGAAAGAATCACTTTCAGATATTATGGAGATTCAGCTTGACTTTTTAACAAAGTTTTATCCTGAAATTAAGGATAGTCAAGATCATGTTATGAATATTATCAATCTTGAAGAAGAAAGATATGCTAAAACTATTGATAAAGGTAATAGGATAGTTAAAAGAGTGGTAAAAAACTTAAAAAAACAAAATAAAGATGTAATGCCCGTTGAAACTTTAATAGATCTTTATGATGCTCATGGAATGCCTCCTGAAACTGTAAGGGATATAGCTGAAGAAACTTATAAAAATGATTTTAAAGTAGATATTCCAGATAATTTCTTCACTTTAGTAGCTGATTTACATAGTGAAGAACAAATAGCTGAAGAAATTGATTTAGAGTTAAATTATCCTGCTACTGATTTATTGTTTTACACTGATTTTTATGCATCTGAATTTACAGCTAATGTTTTAGATATTATAGAAAAAGATAGTTTTTTAAAGAAAAATATTAAAGAAGAAAGTAATTTCAGTAAAGAAGATATTAAAGAAGAAACTATATCCAAGAAAGATAATCTAAGTGAAATGTCTATTATTTTAGATAAAACTGCTTTTTATCCTGAAGGTGGAGGTCAACCTTCTGACATTGGCTATTTAACAATCGAGGGAGAAAAATTCCAGATTAAGCACACTGAAAAAATTGGAGATGTTGTGTTACATAAATTTTTCTCTGATAAAGATATTAAATACTTCAAAAGTAAAATAGTTGGTAAAACAGTTAATGGAAAGATTAATTGGGCTAGAAGAATAGCTCTTGCTCGAAACCACACAGCTACTCACTTAATAATAGCTGGATCTAAAAGGGTTCTTGGAGATCATATTTGGCAAGCTGGAGCTCAAAAAGGCCTTAAACATTCAAGGCTTGATTTATCTCATTATAAACGAATTAGTCAAATGGAGTTAGATGAAATTGAAAGAATAGCTAATGAATTAGTAATGGCAAACATTCTTCTTGACATTAATTGGATGAACCGTGATGAAGCAGATAAAGAATATGGATTTACTCTTTATCAAGGAGGAGTTGTTCCAGGTTCTGTAATCCGTGTTGTTAATATTCCAGATACTGATGTACAAGCGTGTGCAGGGACTCATGTTTTACACACTGGAGATATTGGACTTATAAAAATAAATAAAACTGAAAGAATTCAAGATGGTGTTGAAAGACTTGACTTTTCAGCAGGAATTGCTGCAGTTGAATCTATGCAAGATAATGATGCATATTTAAGAAATAGTAGTGATGTTTTCAAGGTAACAGGAGAACAACTACCTAAAACTTGTGATAGATTCTTTAGTGAGTGGAAAGCTCAAAAAAATGAAATTGACAAGTTAAAATCTGAAATAGCTAACCTTAAAACAAGTAGCTTAGCTGATAATTTAGATGAAATTAATGGATTAAAAGTTTTAAAAGATATAATTGATGGGGATATTAAGGAACTTCAAAAGATAGCTACTGATTTTACTGATAGTGGAAAAGCAGATTTAGCTATACTTGGAAATCAGGATGGTAAAATTGTTGGTGCTGCTTCAGCTTTAGCTATTGATAATGGAATTAAGATTAATGAAATTATTAAGGAGTCAGCTCAGGTACTTGGTGGAGGTGGAGGTGGAAGACCTACACTTGCTCAAGGAGCAGGACCACATGCTGATAAAATAGAAGAAGCATTAGATTTAGCTATAGAATTGATAGCTAATTAAACTTCATTATTTTAATATTTTTTTATTCTTTTTATTTTTAATATTTTTTTATTTTTTTTTATTTTTTTTAAAATGTGCAAACTTATGAAATCTTTTTATTTTATCGATAATTTTTTATAATTTCTTTAACAAAATATTATATATAATGTATACAGTTATTTTTTTTATATAAAAATTAAAGTTGGTTGTATATTTATATATTTTTCAAAAAAAAATTTTAAATTTTATAAAATATGTATAAAAAAATTTGTAAAAAATTGAATAAAAATGAGGATTATATATTATGAAAACAAATAAAATAACTTCTTTGTTGATAATAGCTACTGTAACTTTATTCATGCTTACTGCAGTATTATCATCTGTGCAAGCTGTTTCATCAGCTAAAGTTAAAGTCACGTGGAATGCTAATGGTGGTAAAATAGGAAATGCAAAAACCACCACAACAAAACACACTAAAGGCGCAACAATAAAAAAACTACCAAAAACACCAAAAAGAACAGGATACATCTTAAAGGGATGGTATACGAAAAAATCAAGCGGAACCAAAGTCACAGTAAAAACAAAGGTAAAAAAGAAACTAACACTTCATGCACAATGGGCAAAAGCTTACACACTTACTTTTAATCCTAACGGTGGAACAGTTGCTAAAAAATCCAAAAAAGTAGGATATAAACTAGCTTATGGAACTTTACCAACACCAACACGTTCTGGATACACGTTCACTGGCTGGTACACAGCTAAAACAGGTGGAACAAATGTAAGCACAACTACAAAAATGTCTAAAAAGAATGTTGTACTTTATGCACAATGGAAGAAAAACAGAGTATTAAATGCTGAAGAGAAAAGATTGGTAGGAGTATATTCGTCCAATTCTGTAACTCCTGGTTTTTTATCTTCTTGGACATCTGGTAGCTTTAACTACCAACAATGGAATGATGGTTCAGGAATGCAACAAGTTATTGCATTTAATCCTGATGGAACATATGAAAAACACGCACTATATTATTTAAATAGTAAACTTTCATATTATATATGTACTGGGGATTGGAAGATTTCTAAAGCAGGAACATATATTTTAACAAATTATAGAGAGGAAGTTAGGACTGCTGATGGGATAAAATGGAACGATTACCCAGCAGAAAAAGATTATGGTAAAGAATATGTCTTTACAACAGAAAACGGAAAATTAGGGATAGAAATGACTCCTGGACCAATGTTCTATGAGAAGATAAAATAAAAACTATTAAAATCAATATTTTAAAGGTAAATCTTTAATATTAAATAATAATGGAAATTAATTATTTTAATTTTCATTTTTTTTATTTGAAATAAGCGTATTATTATAATAAAATTTTTATATTATTTGAAAATATATAATTATAATTAATAATAAAATTATAATAATCTTTATAATAATTTTCATTAAATTTATAATTTAGGAATGATTTTGTGAAATCAAGAACTATTGATGAGATTAATGAGAAAATAGCTAGTGGAAAAGCTAATATTTTCACAGCTGGTGAATTAAAAGACTTAATTAGAGAGGGGAATACACCGAATTATGAAGATGTAGATGTTGTAACTTGTGGGACTTGTGGAATTATGTCAGGTACAGCAGCTGTTTTTCACTTAGATGTATTTGACCCTGGTTCTTTTAAAAAAGCTAAAAGTCTATATTTAAATGGTGTTCCAGCATTTCCAGGGCCTTGTCCTAATGAATGGTTAGGGTCTGTGGATGCTATTGTTTATGGAACCAGTCATAGTAAAAATAACTCTAGCTATGGTGGAGGGTTCTTATTTAGTGATATTATAAGTGGAAAAGAGATTGATGTTGAAGTTGAATCAACCGATGGTGAAAAATTCACATCTTCAATTACTATAGAAGATATTCCTCAAGCTCAAATGATTGGAACAAGAATGGCTTTTAAAAATTATACTTCATTTACAAATCCTTCTTCAAAACCTGTTTCATCAATATTCAATGCAATAGAAATGGAAGGAAACTTTAAATCATTTTCATTTTCAGGTTGTGGAGAAATCAATCCTCTCCAAAATGATCCCAATTGGGAAGCTATAAAAAAAGGATCTTCAGTTCTTCTTAATGGTTCTAAGGGGTTAGTACTTGGAGAAGGTACTCGTAGCTCAGATATTAAACCAAATTTCATGTTAGCTGCAGATATGCGTCACATGAGTTCTAAATATATAGGAGGATTTAAAACCCCCGAAGGACCTGAAGTTTTTGACACTCTAGCTATTCCAATTCCTGTTTTAAATGGGAGAATATTTTCTAATATAATGGTCATGAATAAAGATATTTCTCTTCCTATAGCTGATATCCAAGGTAGACATTTGCCGTTATCTGAAACTACATATGAAAATGTTTGGGATGGCTTTGACCTTAGACCAACTTTCCATAAAGATAAGTGTATCGATTGTATAGGTTGTTTAGTAGAGAAACGATGTCCAACCTTGGCATATACAAATCAAAAAGATAATAAACATTTGGATATGAAGAAATGTTTTGGATGTGGAATTTGTGCTTATTCATGTCTTGGAAATGCATTTGAAATGAATACTGGTTCTGTAGTAGTGGATATTGATGGAGATACCCATGATATTCCAATTGCATGTAGACAATCTGATATAAAAAGAGCTAAAAATTTAAGTAATAAATTAAAAAATATGATTGAAAAGGGCGAATTTGAGTTATAAACTGGAGTTGTTCATAAAAATCATGAAATTAGATTATTCACCTTTTATAAATTTTAATAAAATATAAAAACTTCTTCAATAGATGAACAACCTAACGCCATGGTTATATCATGAGCTAATTTTAAAGAAGGGTTATAATATCCATTTTCAAGAGAATTTATAGTTCTTCTACTAACATCAACTTTTTCAGCTAATTCTTTTTGTGTTAGCCCCATTTCTTGACGAAGGTATCGTATTTTGTTTTTTGTAGCTATTTTTTCAAAGTTTAAGATTATTATTCCTCCATTTTTTGAGGATTTAAGCTTGAATTTATCTAAAAAGAACATTTTTAATTTGTTAGAGTCTCGTATATCTTTAACATGCTTTGCATCAGATATTTTATAATTAACTAATACAAGTGATTCTTTTTTATCTCCTGAAACGAAATCACTTGCTTTTATGGAATAACCTTTGTTATCATACTCTTTTAAAGTTTCAAATTCTTTATCGCTATTTAAAAAAACTACCACATCTTTTTCATCAAAGAAATATTTATTCTCTTTATCTATTAATATTTTCTTTTTTTCATTTATTTCCATTTTAAACATCTCTTAATTGCTTTTTTTGAAAAATTATTAATCTATTTATTTTATTTGTTTATAGATATGATTGAAACATATTTGAAAATACTTCATGTGAATAATATATTACTTTTGGGAATAATGCTTCACTTTTGAGAATAATATATTACTTTTGAGAAATATATTTCACTAATGGGAAGTTTATATTACATCATATATAAAGGTTTTCATATTTTTATAATTTTTTATAATTTTTTATAATTTTTTATAATTTTTTATAATTTTTTATAATTTTTTATAAATTTAAATAATTTTATATGAATTAATTAGTAAATATAAAATATTATATAAAAAATAACTTATTTAATAAATAATTAATAATCTATAATGAATTTAGAATAGTATATTAAATTATAATAATAATTAATTAATTTAAATATTTAAAGAGGAAACAATGAAACATAGTCTAATAATAGCTAGATATGGTGAATTAGGATTAAAAAGTAATCGTGTTAGAGCTCGTTTTGAAAGAAAGCTTTCTTCTAATATTAAAGCTTCATTTAAATGCGAAATTGATATAAATCAGGCAAGAATATTCATATTTCCAGAAGATTTTGATGAAGCTCTCTCTAAACTTAAAAAGATATTTGGAATAGTATCTTTCTCTCCAGCTGTTTCTACACATAGTAACTTTGATGATATTGAAAAGACATTAGCGAAATATACTGATAAATTAATTGAAGAAGAGCTAATAAACTCTGAAACTCCTTTTGCAATAAGATGTAGACGTGTTGGTTCCCATGAGTTTTCTTCTCAAGAGGCAGCAGCATTTGCCGGCGCTGTTGTTGTGAGAAAATTAAGCTGTCCAGTTAACTTAAGCAATCCTGAACTTGAAATATATCTTGAAATACGTGAAAATGAAACATATATATTTCATGAAAAGATTAAAGGGCCTGGAGGTTTGCCTCTTGGAACTCAAGGTAAACTAGTATCATTACTTTCAAGCGGAATTGATTCACCAGTAGCTACTTATCTTATGATGAAGAGAGGTTGTGAAATAATAGCTCTGAATTTCAATAATGATCCTTTTACACAAAAAAAGTCAGAAGAAAAGTTTGAAAATATTGTAAAACAGCTTAAAACCTATTCAAGCGGTGTTCCTTTTAGAAGTCGTGTGGTTAGCTATGGAGAATACCTTCAAAAATGTAAAGTAGACGCTCCAGAAAAGATGACTTGTGTTCTTTGTAAATCTGGAATGTATAAAATAGCTGGAATGTTAGCTAAAGACTTAAATGCACTTGGAATTATAGATGGGAGTAGTGTAGGTCAAGTTGCATCTCAAACTCTTCCAAATATATTAGCTACAAGAGATGAAGTGGATGTTCCTATTTTAAGTCCATTGATTGGACTAGATAAAGTGGAAATAGAAAAAATAGCTAAAGAAATAGGAACTTATGATATTTCAAAAGAAGATGATGGGGGATGTAGTGCTGTACCTCGTTATCCTGAAACTAAAGCTGATATAGAAAGAGTAAGGGAAGCTAAAGAAGATATGAATCAGAATGAAGAATTGATTAAAGCATATAATACTATTTTTGACAATATGAAAAAATAAATTATAAAAAAATCTCTTCATTTTTATTAATAATATTTCAATCTCTTACTTAATTTAATAATATTTCAATCTTTTATTTAATTTAATAATGTTTACAATCTGTTTTAACCCATAAAACGATCTATAGCTCCAGGATTGATGAATATTTCGAATAAATCATCTTCTCCTTCACCACCACCACCGAAGTCATCATCGTCATCATAACTACAGTATCTTGCCTCAAACTCATCACAAGAATCGTAAGGTTCTTGAGGATCTCTTGTTAAAACACAACCCATTGTGGTTGAAACATCTTCATTAGAAAAGCTATCTCCACTTAAATAATCAGGTACTGCACCATAATATTTACAATCATTACAACAACCCATCTAATCACCCCCATTTACAGTAACTTTATATTTCTTGAAAGTCACCACAAGAGTCATTAGGACTTTTACGACGTTTTGTTAATTCACAACCCATCGATTGGACTTTTTCATCAGAATAAGGATTTTCATTGCTATAAACTTGTGTCATACCAAAATATCTACAATCTTCACAATTACCCATATTATCACCAATTTACTTTTTTTCCAATGTTATTTTATGTTATAATGTTTATTTTTAAATTATTTATTTTTAATTATTTTAAATTAAAATTTATTCTTTATTTTTATTATTTTATTTTTTTTAATTTTTTTAGATTTAATTTTATTTTTATAATTTTATTTTTTTAAATATAATTTATTTTTATAATATAAAAAAT
>Ga0082212_10001722_pt1 | contig 32113 bp, 28 predicted proteins | sample TergutNt197P3_FD_71548 | JGI IMG/M metagenome (GOLD analysis project Ga0082212, IMG submission 71548) | Neocapritermes taracua P3 segment gut microbial communities from Petit-Saut dam, French Guiana - Nt197 P3 | ecosystem: Host-associated > Arthropoda: Insects > Digestive system > Gut ... | reverse complement strand
ACCGCTGCCGCCACGGCCGCCGCCGGCACCGCCGCTGCGGGGGCCGCCACCACCGTCGGGACCGTCGGCGCCGTCTCCGCCGGCGCGGCCCTGGGCGGCACCAGCGTCATGGCCGCGGCGGGCGCCGTCGCCGTCGCGGCCGTCGGCGTGGTCACCGTGCTGCAGGTGATGGCGCCCCCCGGAGAGGCCGCGACCTCCACGCACAACCCTCCCGCGGCCGTCGTCGCCCCGGCCGTGAGCCTCGCCGCGCCCACGCTGGCACCGAGCGCGTCGCCGTCGGCGGAGCCGTCGCTGGCACCCAGCCCGTCGCCGTCCGACATCGGCCCGCTGCTCGACGCACCCGTCCTGGCTCTGGGACAGCCCGCGGAGCTGTCCGTCGAGCCGGTGAGCACCGGCCCGCTCACGCCCCGCGTCCCGCAGCGGGTGGCGCTGAGCGTCACCAACCAGGGCGACCAGACGGCTCGCGGCACCACGGCGCGGTTCATGCTGCCGCCGGGGCTGGACCTCCAGGGTCCGACGGCGCCCGCCGGCAAGGCGGCGAGCGTCGTGCCGCTCACCACGGACGCCCTCGCCTGCCGCGCCGACTCCACGGACCCGCAGGCCGTGCTCTGCGACCTCGGCGACGTGCCGGGTGGCGACACCGCCGACGCGGCGTTCGTGGTGGTGGCGCACGACGGCGGCACGTACGAGATCAGCGGCTCCGTGTGGGCCGACGGCGTGGCCAGCACGCCCGTCGACATGGCGCCGACCGACGTCACGCAGTACGGCGCCGAGCTGTCCGCGCAGGTGGGCGCCGTCGGCGCGCTCCTCAACCCGGGCACCGGCGAGGTGCCGCTGGCCGTCGTCAACACGGGCGACTCGCCCGCCGCGGCCGGCTGGTCCGTGGACGTCACGCTGCCCCCGGGGACCAGGCTCGCGGGGTCGGGCGGCGGCCTGACCTGCACCGCCGGCCAGGCCGGTCCGCAGGACGTGACCTGCACGGCGGCGTCGCCCGCCGCGCTCGCGCCCGGCGACGAGGTGGCCGGCACCCTGAGCATCGTCGCGCCGGCGTCGGCCGACGCCTCCGGGACGGCGAGCCTCGAGGCGCTGCCGGTCTCGCAGAGCGGCGACCACATCGTCTCCGGCTCGGCCCTCGTCACGGTCCAGCCGCTGTGGCAGGGCGCGGGCGACGGGGCCGGGTCCGTGGCCTCGCAGTGCGCCGCGACCGGCGGCGTGAACACCGCCGACGCCGTCGTCACCGGCTCGTACCGCAACGCCACCCAGGAGCCCGTGACGGTGCGCCTCGACGCGGCCGGCTCGAGCGCGACGTCGGGCGTGCTGCAGCCCGGCGACTCCGCGACGCTCACGGCCCACGACGGCATCCGCGTGCCCGCGGGCCAGGCCACCTGGACGCTCACGACCACGGTCGCGGGCACCGACTACGCGACCACCGTGCCGGCCAGCACGTTCACCGCGACCGACTGCTACGACCCGTCGTGGGCCGTGACCAGCAGCGTCGCGCTGGGCGACGTGGGTGGCCAGGTGCGCGTCGCGGGCACGATCACGAACACCTCGCCAGAGCCGATGAACGTCACGCTGCTCGCGGCCGGGCAGAGCAGCGCCGCCAAGGCGCTCGACCCCGGCGACACGGCCACGCTCACCATCGACACGGGTGCCACGCAGCTTTCCGCCGGGACGGCGACGTTTGCGCTGAGCCGCTTCGTCGTCGACACCGACGGCGACCAGCCCGCCGCGCCCGAGGTGCCGCCCGTGCCGGTGACGGCGTCGTACGGCGACGCGGTGATCGCGCCCGCGCTCGGCGCCCTCTCGGGCGACCCGTTCGTCGGCGACTGCCAGTACGACCCGGCGACGGAGACGTCGTCGCGCGTCGTGGCCGTGCCGCTCGACAACTCGGCCTCGACGCTGCCGGTCACGTTCGTGGTGGGCTCGACCACGACGATCGTCCCCGCGGGCCAGACCCAGACGGTGCAGGTGCCGGTCAGCTTCGGCACGGCGCAGCTCGTGGTGCTCGCGGACGGCAAGGCGGTGGGCACCGTCCCGACGCCGGTGACCAGCTGCGCGACCCTCGTGTGGCCCACCGACGTCACCATCACCGCGACGGCGCAGTGCACCGACAAGCACACGCCGCAGCTCGTGGTCACGCTCGGCGACGCCTCGCGGGCCTTCACCGCGCGGATCACGCCGGGTCGCGGCCTGTGGACCGGGCCGGTGGTGCTCACCGCGGACGCGCCGCGCACCGTGACGATCGGGCTCGGCACCTGGCGGCACGCGCACGACGGCAAGGTCACCGTGGAGCTGTCGCGCGACATCGAGGGCGCGACCTTCACGGTCAAGAACACCGTCTCGTACAAGGGCGTCCGCTGCTTCGTCCCGCCGCCCGCGGCGCGGACGTCGAACCCGGGCTCGAGCTCCGGTCACTCCACGGACTCGACCCCGCCGGCGGACCCGCCCGCCACCCCCAGCGATCCGGCCAGCCCGGCGAGCGCGGCCGTGAGCGCGGCGGCGAAGGCCGCGGCGAGCGCGGTCGCGAGCGTCCCGGCCGCGCCGACGGTCACGTCGAACGCCGCGCAGGGCAACGGCCAGAACAAGGCCGTGCCGCCGGGGCAGGCGAACGTGCCGGCGAGCGACCGCTCCGAGAACTCCCAAGGCAACCAGGGGGTCGGCAAGGGCGCGACCAAGGGAAACGGCAACAGCCAGGGCTGACCCGCCCCGGCTGTATCAGGTGAGGCCGCTGTCAGACGATGCCGTAGAGGCGGTCGCCCGCGTCGCCCAGACCAGGGACGATGTACTTCTTCTCGTTGAGCCGCTCGTCCACGGCGGCGACCACGATCTCGACGTCGACCCGGTCGCCCATGGCCTCCTCGAGCACCTTGAGGCCCTCGGGGGCGGCGAGCAGGCACACGCACGTGACCTCGCGGGCGCCGCGCTCGAACACGTAGTCGATGGCCGCGACCAGGGTGCCGCCCGTGGCCAGCATCGGGTCGAGCAGGAACACCTGGCGGTCGGTGAGGTCGTCGGGCAGGCGGTTGGCGTAGGTGACGGCCTCGTAGGTGGTCTCGTCGCGCTGCAGGCCCAGGAACCCGACCTCCGCGGTCGGCAGCAGGCGCGTCATGCCGTCGAGCATGCCGAGGCCGGCGCGCAGGATCGGGATGACGATCGGGCTGGGCGAGGAGAGCTTCACGCCCGTCGTCGTGGTGACCGGGGTCTCGATCTGGTGCGGCTGGACGCGCACGTGTCGCGTGGCCTCGTAGGCCAGCAGCGTCACCAGCTCGTCGACGAGGAGGCGGAACGTCGCCGACGGCGTGTCACGGTCCCTCAGGACGGTGAGCTTGTGGGCGACGAGGGGGTGGTCGGCGACGTGCAGGCGCATGCCCCCACCCTACGGGCGACGCCCCGCCTGGACGCGCGGGACGGCGCCCGTAGGGTGTGCACGTGAGCGACGACGACGGCGCGCGGCAGCGGGGCCTGGCCCTGCCGTGGGCCGAGGGCGCCTTCCCGCCGGTCAGCCTGTCGCAGCGTCGGGCCGTGTGGGACGCCCTCATGGGGATCGCGCTGCACGAGGCGACGCACGCGATCGCGTCCGGCGACGTGCCCGTGGGGGCGATCGTCGTCGGGCCGGACGGGCGGCTGCTGGGCATGGGCCGCAACCGCCGCGAGGAGACCGGCGACCCGACGGCGCACGCCGAGGTGCTGGCCCTGCGGCAGGCGGCGATGACGGGCGGCGAGTGGCGGCTGGAGGGCTGCACGCTGGTGGTCACGCTCGAGCCGTGCGTCATGTGCGCGGGCGCCCTCGTGGCCGCCCGCGTGCGGCGCGTGGTGCTGGGCGCCTGGGACCCGAAGGCGGGCGCCGCGGGGTCCGTGTGGGACCTGGTGCGCGACCAGCGGGCCAACCACGCCGTGGAGGTGGTCGGCGGGGTGCGGGAGCAGGAGTGCGGGGACCTGCTGCGGGGGTTCTTCGAGCTGCACAGGGAGGGCAGATGAAGGTCGAGTTCGAGGCGCGGAACGTCTGGCGCACCGGGCTGGTGGTGGTGGGCCTGGTCGCGCTGGTGGCGGTCTGCCTGTTCGTGCTGCGCGCCGGGGGGTCGCTGCTCTTCACCGTGTTCATGGCGTGGTTCGTGTCGCTGGCCATGGAGCCCGGCGTGAGCCGCCTGGCCCGGCACATGCCGCGCGCCGCGGCGACGGGCATCGTGATGCTCGGCGTCGTCGCCTTCCTCGGCGTGTTCTTCGGGCTGTTCGGCAACCTCATGGTGCAGCAGATCACGACGCTGGTGCAGGGCATCCCCGACCTGGTCGAGCGGGCCCTGACCTGGGCCGACCACTCGTTCGGCATCCGCTACTCGCTCGACGACCTACTCCACCAGGTGCAGGCCAACGCGGGCAGCGCCGCCAGCTTCGCGGGGCAGCTCGCGGGCGGCATCGTCTCCGTGATCGGCACGCTCGCCGGGGCGGTGGGCACCACGTTCGTGTTCGCGCTGCTGCTGTTCTACCTGTCGGCCGACGGGCCGCGGCTGCGCCGCTGGATCGCCTCCCTGTTCCCGCCGCGAGCGCAGGAGGCGACGCTCGTCGTCTGGGACACCATGGCCGAGAAGACGGGCCGCTACGTGGGCGCCCGCCTGACGCTCGCCACGCTCAACGCGGTGTGCAGCGGCATCGTGTTCGCGATCATCGGGCTGCCGTCCTGGCTGGCGCTGGCCCTGTGGACGGGCATCGTCGCCCAGTTCATCCCCGCCATCGGCACGTACGTCTCGATCGCGCTGCCCGTGCTCGTGGGGGCCCTGAGCCCCAACCCGTGGCTGGGGCTCATCGTGCTGGGGTGGGGCATCCTCTACCAGCAGGTCGAGAACCTCACGATCGAGCCCCGCATCAGCGCCCGCGCCGTGAACGTGCACCCGGCGGTGAGCTTCGCGTCGGTGATCCTCGGCACCGCGATGTTCGGCGTCGCCGGGGCGCTGCTGGCCATACCCGTCGTCGCGATGCTGCTCACGCTCCTGGACCTCTACCGCACCCGGTACGAGCTGGTGCCGGCCCTCGCCGAGCCCGAGGACGAGAACGCGCCCGAGCAGGCCGAGGAGACCACCGGGGCCGTCGCCGAGGCGTGAGCGGGTCGGGGTAGCCCTACCCAGAACCCGTGGGCGCACGGAGTGTCCGGCGCGGTCCCGGGCACCTAGCGTGTGAGACATGACCAGCACCGACGCCGCCCGGGGGCTCGAGGAGCGCGTCGCTCCGGCGCTCACCAGTGCCGCGGGGTTCCTCCGGGCGCCCTTCTCGGCCGCGACCGCCCGCGCCGTCGCCCAGCTCGCCGTCGGGTGGGTGTGGGCGATCAGCGCCGGGCTCACGCTCTGGATCTGCGTCGTCGTGGCCGCTGCGCTGGTGCCCGCGCTCGGCGTCGGGGTGCCGCTGCTCGCCCTGAGCCTCGCCGCCGCCCGGTGGTACGGGGCCACGGAGCGCGGCCGGCTCGAGCTGCAGCTCCCCGTCCGGCTCGCCGCCCCCTCGCCGCTGCTGGAGCGCCGCCCCGGCACGGCCCGCGAGAGCTGGTCAGCGATGTGGGCCGCCTGCCGCGACGGCCGCGGCTGGGCCGCCACCCTCTACGCGTTCCTCTCCATGCTGCTGACCAGCGTGTTCGTCGTGCTGGTCACCGCCGCCGCAGGCGGGGCCGTCGCCGCCGTCGCGCTGCTGTTCGTGGGCCGCGATTCCGCCGTCGTCGACTGGCTGCACACCGGCCTGCTGCACGCGGCGTGGCCGCTCACCGTGGCGATCGGCGTCGCGCTCGGCGTGGTGCTGCTGTGGACCGCCGCGCTGCTCGCGCAGTACGGCACGCTCGTCCAGGTCCAGCTCGCCGAGTCGCTGCTGGGCCCGTCGGCCGCCGACGTCGCCCGTCGCCGCGCCCGCGCCGCCGAGCAGGACGCCGCCGACGCCCGCGAGCGCGCCGCCGTGCTCACCGAGACCCGCGCCGGCGCCGTCGCGGCGGCCGACGACGAGCGCCGCCGCATCGAGCGCGACCTGCACGACGGCGCCCAGCAGCGCCTCGTCGCGCTCGGCGTCGAGCTGGGCGTGGCCCGCCGCCTCGCCGATCGTGACCCCGCCGCCGCGGCCGCCGCCCTCGACCACGCCCACTCCGAGGTCAAGGAGACGCTCGCCGAGCTGCGCGACCTGGTGCGCGGCATCCACCCCGCCGTGCTCAGCGACCGCGGCCTCGACGCCGCCCTCTCGGCGCTCGCGGCCCGCAGCACCGTCCCGGTGCGCGTCCAGGTGGACGGCGACCTGGGTGGCGCCAGCCAGGCCGCCCAGGCGGCCGCCTACTTCGTGGTCGCGGAGGCGCTCACCAACGTGGCCAAGCACGCCCAGGCGTCGTCGGCGCTCGTCACCGCCGGGCTGGTGCCCGACGGCGACTCCTGCCGCCTGCGCGTGTCCGTCTCCGACGACGGCCGCGGTGGCGCCTCCGCCGCGCCAGGCAGCGGTCTGGCCGGCCTCAAGGGCCGCGTCGCCGCCCTCGACGGCAGCTTCGACCTCCACAGCCCCGCCGGGGCCGGCACCCGACTCACCGTGGAGGTGCCGTGCGCATCGTGATCGCCGAGGACTCCGTCCTGCTGCTGGACGGCCTCACGCGCCTGCTCGCCGCCGAGGGGCACGACGTCGTCGGGTACACCACCGCCGACGAGATGGTCCACGCCCTCTCCGACGGAGACCTGCCCGACCTGCTCGTCACCGACGTCCGCATGCCGCCGTCGCACACCGACGAGGGCCTGCGCGCCGCCGTCCACCTGCGCTCCCTGCACCCCGACCTGCCCGTGCTGGTGCTGTCGCAGTACGTCGAGCAGCGGTACGCCGCCGAGCTCTTCGCCGCAGGCGCTCGCGGCCTCGGCTACGTGCTCAAGGACCGCGTGGCCGACGTCGACGAGTTCCTGGACGCCGTGGCCCGCGTGGCCGGCGGCGGCACCGTGCTGGACCCCGAGGTGGTCACGCAGGTGCTCGCCCGCTCGCGCAGCACGGGCCTGGACACGCTCACCCCGCGCGAGAGCGAGGTGCTCCGGCTCATGGCCGAGGGCCGCTCCAACTCCGCCATCGCCGACCGCCTCGTGGTGGGGCCGGCCGCAGTCGAGAAGCACGTCACCAACATCCTCACCAAGCTCGGCCTGCCGCCCGACGCCGACGACCACCGCCGCGTGCTCGCCGTCCTGAGGTGGCTCGACCAGAACGGACAGCGACCATGAGCGACTACCCGGTCACGTACGCCCCTGCGCCGGTGCCCCCGCCGGCCCCCGAGCGCAGCAGCACCCACAAGCGCGTCTTCCTCACCGTCGGCCTGGTGCTGGGCGTGCTGCTCATCGCGCAGGCCGCGGTGATGCTGGTGGACCTGTCGATGTCGAAGACGACCACCACGCACCACTCGTACCCCGCCGTCGCGGCGGTCGAGCTGGTGGCCGACGGCGACGTGCACATCACCGCAGGCCAGGGAGCGATCGAGGTGGACGCCGTCGCGCACAGCGGCATCCGCTCGCCGCGCTACTCGGTCCAGACGACGCCCGGGCGGCTCGTGGTGACGCACAAGTGCGGTTCATGGAGCTGGGGCTCATGGCGGTGCTCGGGCGGGCTCGACGTGACGCTGCCCGCCGGCACGCAGGTGCAGGTGCGCACCTCCAACGGCGAGGTCGTGGCCTCCGGGCTGGCCGGCGACGTGGACCTGCACACGAGCAACGGCCGCATCGAGGCCGCCAACATCGACGGCCGCCTCACGGCCCGCACCAGCAACGGCGCGATCTCCGTGCGCGACGCCGCGCACGACGTCACGCTGCGCACCTCGAACGGCACCATCCAGGCGGCGAACGTCGGCGGCTCGCTCGAGGCGCAGACGAGCAACGGCGCCGTGGAGGTGCGCACCGTCGGCGGTGACGCGTCCGCGCAGACCAGCAACGGGCGCATCGACGTCGAGAAGGTGTCCGGGAACGTCGTCGCGCGGACGTCGAACGGCCGCGTCACCGTGACCGGCACGGGCGAGCCCGTGCGGCTCACGATCAGCACCTCGAACGGCAGCCAGACCGTCCAGGGTGCCACGTCGCAGGATGCGACCCGCACCGTCGAGATCCGCAGCTCCAACGGCGACGTCGCCTACCTGGCGCCCTAGAACACCTCCCGCAGCACCCGGCGCGCCGCGTGGTACCCCGCCATGCCGTGCACGCCGGGTCCCGGGGGAGTGGACGCCGAGCACAGGTACACCCGCCCGCCCGCCCGGTAGGGGTTGACGCGCAGGCTGGGGCGGGCGATGAGCTGCCAGAGCGTCACCGCACCGGCCGCGATGTCGCCGCCCACGTAGTTCTGGTTGTGCTCGGCCATGCGGGCGGCGGGCACGCACCGCGAGGCGACGACGACGTCGCGGAACCCGGGAGCGAACCGCTCGATCTGGGCGGTGACCGCCTCGGTGACGTCCCGGTCCGAGCCGGCGGGCACGTGCGCGTACGTCCACAGGGGCCGCCTGCCCGCGACCTCGCGCGAGGGGTCGACGACGGCCGGGTCGCTGACCAGCACCATCGGCCGCTCGGCGTGCCGCCCGGCATGCACCTGGCCCTCCGCGTGCGCCATCTGGTCGCGTGTGCCGCCCACGTGCACGGTCCCCGCGCGGCCGACGTCGGGGTCCGCCCACGGCACGGGGCAGCTCAGCACGAAGTCCACCTTCGCGGCGGCGTCGCCATAGCGGAACCCGCTGAGCCGGTGCCGCACCGACGGCGGGGCGTCCTCGCCGAGGATCCCCAGCAGCCCCCGTGGCGAGGTGTCGAAGAGGTAGGTGCGGGCCGCGGGCAGGTCCCGCCGGCTGCGCACCGGCGTCGAGACGACGACGTCGCCGCCGTGGGCGCGCAGGTCGAGCAGCAGCGCGTCGACGATCGACTGCGACCCGCCGCGCGGGATCGGCCACCCCCGGTCGGCGTGGGCGAGGGCGCCCAGCAGCAGGGCCGTGCCGGCGCCCGAGAGCGAGGGCAGGCGCGTGATCGTGTGGGCGGCCACGCCCGTGAGCAGGGCCCGCGCCTCGGGGCCCTCGAAGCGGCGGTCCCAGGCGGGCGTGCCCTGCTCCAGCACCCCGAACCCGAACCGGATCGCCGCCGCCAGGGCTCCGGGCCCCACCAGCCCCTCGGGCACCGACCGCTTGTCGCCCAGCGCGACGGCTGTGACCGCCTGCCAGTCCCGTGCGAGCCCGCCGACCAGCGCGCGCCACGCGCCGCCGTCGGTCCCCAGCCGCTCCGCCGTCGCGTCGACGTCGTGGAAGGCGAGCGCGGCCGGCTGCCCGTCGAGCGGCTGGGCGTAGCTGATCTCGGGCGTGAGCAGCTCGACGTCGAGCCTGATCGCGCGGAAGAACGGCGACGCCCACGCCATCGGGTGCACGGCCGAGCACACGTCGTGCATGACGCCCGGGGCCAGCCCCAGGTCGAGCGTCCGGGCCCCGCCGCCGACGGTGGGCTCGGCCTCCAGCACCGTCACGCCCAGCCCCGCCCGCGCGAGCACCACCGCGGCGGCCAGCCCGTTGGGCCCCGACCCGACGACGACGGCGTCCAGCATCGCTACTCCTCGAGCAGGCCAGCGAGAGTGCTGAGGGTCTCGGACACGCCCGCCTCGACCTTGACCGTGGCGAGCGGGTCGCCGCGCGTCTCGCCCCGGTTCACGATCACCACCGGCTTGCCCGCCTTCGCGGCGTGCCGCACGAACCGCAGCCCGCTCATCACCGTCAGGCTCGTGCCCGCGACCAGGAGCGCGTCGGCATCGTCCACCATCGCGAACGCGCGCTCCACCCGCTCGCGCGGCACGGACTCGCCGAAGTACACGATCTCGGGCTTGAGCACCCCGCCGCAGAACTCGCACGGCGCAGGCCGGAAGTGCGACGTCTGCTCGACGACGGCGTCCGCGTCGGGGGCCACCTCGATGTCGGCGACGGTCAGCCGGTCGCCCAGCACCTCGTCGAGGAAGTGCGGGTTGAGCGCCGTGAGCCGGTCGGCCAGGTGCTGCCGGGAGATCACGCGGCCGCAGGTCAGGCAGATGACGCGGTCATAGCGCCCGTGCAGGTCGATGACGTTCCGGGTGCCGGCGTCCTCGTGCAGCAGGTCGACGTTCTGCGTGATGACCCCGCGGAGCCTGCCCGCCAGCTCCATGGCGGCGAGCGCCCGGTGACCCGCGTTGGGCTGCGTGCGGTTCACGTGCTGCCAGCCGACGTGGTTGCGGGCCCAGTAGTGGCGGCGGAACGCCTCGTCGCCCACGAACTCCTGGTACGTCATCGGGTGTCGCGGCGGCGAGTCGGGGCTGCGGTAGTCGGGGATGCCGGAGTCCGTGGAGATCCCCGCGCCGGTCAGCGCCGTGATCGTCCTGCCTCGGAGTGTCGCGGCGGCGTCGTGCACGGTGCCGCGCCGCACGACGGCGTCCTCCGGCAGCACCCACGTGCGCTGCTGGTACGTGGGAGCGATCGGCCGCGCGGCGAAGGACACGTCAAGGAGCCTACGACGCGGGGCGCTCCGCCGGGCCGTGACCGGGCAGGATCGTGAACCCGCGCGGCAGTGCCGCCGCGGTGGCCCGGGCGGCGGCGTCGTCGGAGCTGAAGACGGCGTCGATCGCCCCGGCGCGCGGGCGAGCGTACGTGGGGTGGTCGGTGATGTAGGCGTCGCCGGTGGCGAGGATTGCTTTGCTCACGACTTCGTAGGCGGTGCTGCCTGCGGTGTGGCCTGGGGCGGGGTGAGCTCTGAGGCCGGCCCTTGTCAGGTCATTTTCGGTGAAGGCCCGCGCGGCCGGGAGCACGACGGGCTGGGTGCCGCCTGCCCGGATGGCTCCGAGGGCCCAGGCCGTGAACCTCGGGCGGAGCATGCGGGTGCCCGCCTTCGCGACGGTGATCTGCTCGCGTTCCGGGCCTCGGACGGCATCGACCTCTCCTGCCGCGGCGAGGACCTCGACGTGGGGGAGCTTGTCGAGGATCGAGGGGAGACCGCCGATGTGGTCGGTGTGGGCGTGGGTGATGAAGACGCGCTTGATCGTGCTCGGGTCTGCGCCCGTCGCCCTGACCGAGTCGAGGACCACCGGCGCGTCGCCCGGGTATCCGGCGTCGATCAGGACGGTTCCGTCCAGGGTGTGGAGGATGGTCCAGTTGGAGGCTGGACCCTGGACGAACCAGACGGTGTCGGCGACCTGCTCGAGGGCGCGGAGGGTGCGCATCGCTGCAGGATAGCGGCGGTTTTTGGGGTTCGGCGCGGGGCTTGGTCGGCTCGTTCGCAGGGTGGGTTGCTGGTGGCTGTGACGCCGATCGGACCCCTCCGTGGACGCGATTTGGGGAGGGAGGCTCCAGCGGGTATCCTCGGACGGCCGGTTACGACCGGCTAGGTAGCGTGTCCGAGTGGCCTAAGGAGCACGCCTCGAAAGCGTGTGTGGGTGAAAGTCCACCGTGAGTTCGAATCTCACCGCTACCGCCCCCAGAAGGACCTCAGCCCCGGAATTCTGCCGGTCTGGGGTCCTTCGCATTTCCCGCTCCATCACTTTCCCATCGTTTTCGCACCGCCGGCCGGGGCCGTGACCGTCGTCGAGAAGAGCTGATCGATCACCTCGCGCACGTCGGGCGCGATGCGGATGCGCTTCACATAGTGCGCCCGCGTGGTCGCCTCATCCGCATGGCCGAGAAGCATCGAGGCCGATGTCAGCGTCGTGTTGTTGGCGACCTGCGTACCCACCGTGCGGCGGAAGTCGTGGGGTCTCACGTCCAGGCCCGTTCCCTCTTGCGCCTGCTTGAGCTGCTCCCGGACCCGGGACGGGGAGCGTGGCGTTCCGACCTTCGACGGAAAGACGAGATCGTCCGGGCCGCCGTCGAGGCCAAGGGCGATCGCCTCGCGGAGCGCGGTGACGACGAGCGCGGGGAGCGCGATCGTCCGTTCGGAGGTGTCCGACTTCGGGTTCGGCTGTCGGAAGAGCCGGCCCTCGGCACGGACCACCGTTCCGGTCACGGTGAGGGTGGGCACCTCGGCGTCGAGATCAAGGTCCGAGACCCGCAGCGCAAGGCACTCCCCGATGCGGAGCCCTGTTCCGAGCATCGTGTCGACGATCTGAGGAAGCATCGTCACGTTCCGCACGCCCCTCACCGCAGGTCGTTCCTCCCAGGTGCGGACCGCCTTGCGCAGGATGGCGATCGACTCGAGATCGATCGTCCGGATGTCGTGCTTCTTCGGCTTGCGGACGGTCACGGCATCGCGCACCGGGTTGAACGGCGCCGCCCCGTACCGGACGCACATCATCATGACCTGCGACATCACGTTGCGACACTGCCGCGCGGTGTCGAACTTGCCGGCCTTGCTCAGCGCCATAAGCACGCGGTTCACCGCGACCGGCGTCATCTCCCGGACCCGGAGCGCCCCGTACGCCGGACGCAGGTTGAACTCCAACGTCTCGACGTATTTGGCGAGCGACTGCGGAACTACCTGGCCGCCGGCCCGCTTCTCCTCGATCCACTGGTCGAAGACGTCGGTCATGAGCGTCGCTGGCGTGATGTCGCCAGAGCCACCCAGCATCTCCTCATCGCGAAGCCGCTCGAGCTTCGCGACCAAGGCCCGTTCTGCTCCTGCTGCCGTTGACGCGCTCGACTCAACCAGCTTCGCGACGCCGGTCACGGAGCGGTACCGCGCGCGTGCACGCCACTGGCCAAGCTCGATCTGCGTGCGACTGATCCGACCCCAGCGCCCCGGCTCCGTCCGTTCGCGCACCACGGTCAGCCCTCCCGTCGGTCGTCGGTGACCGCGTCGAGCCACTCCTCGACGTCGTCGGGCCGGTACCTCAGTCGGCCGCCGACGTGGATCACCCTCGGTCCACCGCCGCGGCTCGACCACGAGTACACGCAGTACATCGACACCCCCAGGTACTCCGCGAGCTCCTCCGGCGTCATCAGACGACGGCGGGCGGTCTGCTCCACACTCATGCTGCTCATCTCGGGTTCCCCCCGCTTCCTCGATGCTGTGCTGCTCGGTTGTCGGCTCGCCAGCGCGCGTACTCACGAGCCCGGGCGGCGGCCGCGTCGGCGAGAACCTTGTCGCCGGCCCTCGGCCAGCCCGTGCCCTGGTACGTCCACGAGCCGACGACGAGGGTGGTCTCTTCGTCGTCGGCCATGAGCTGGAGCTCGAGCTCGCGCGTGTCCAGCTTGGCGGCCGCCGCGAGGCGAGGGTTGGTGGCGATGCGCTGATACCGGCGTCGGGCACGACGCAGTGCACCCAGCGTCACCGAGTAGTGGCGGGACTTCGTGGAGAAGTGCCCGCGGAACCCGAGCATGCGCGACCATCGGCCGAGCAGCGCGTAGGGGTTCTCGGCGCAGACGTCGCAGAGCTGCGAGTGCCGGTCGCCGGCACGCTGGTCGCACTCGAACGGGCAGCCGGCCAGGGCTCGAGCGGCGAGCACACGGCAGGCCTCGATGAGTCGTGCGTGATGGGGGAGCGGCCTGGTCGGGTCGACGCCGGCCGACTTGGTCGAGTACTTCGCCAGGTACGCGGCCACCTGCTCGGCGGTGATCTGGTCGCCGACGACGCCGCCCTCGCGCACGACCCGCACATCGGTCTGTGCGCCGAAGCGGAGCACGCGCTCGACGTCGCGGCCGTCGATAGGAGGCGCCGTCGTGCTCGCCGCGGCGGCAGCCTCATGGACCACGTCCGTCAGCCTCGACGCCGCGATCGGTGCAGGCGACCCGGGCCCGTCGGGGCCGTCGATCCGCACCAGTGCGTGGAAGTGGACGAGCCCGCGGGCCTGGAACTCGGCGACCTTCGCGTACTCGAGCCGCGCATGCTTCTTGAGGTCTGACTCGCGAACACCCAGCGCCGTCGCGAGGTGTCGGCGCAGGGCGATGGTGAAGCGCCGCCACAGCTCGGGTGAGTGCCATTGCCAAACGGCCGCCGAGTCGACGTCGTAGCACTCGGGACACAGCGGTGTGCCGATCGCGGGGTCGCCGTTGTCGTGGTGGGCCCAGCAGCTCAGCCGGACGCCGTGCTTACAGGCACCGATCCGGGCTCGAGGCCGGCACGGCTGCTTGCCCTTCCTCGCCCTGTGCACCGCTCCGAACGAGGGCGCCGTCAGGGTGACGAACAGCAGCGGGTTCACGCTCACCGAGTCGCGCACGCCCTTGCCGCCGAAGAGGCCGGTCGAGATCAGCTCGAAGGTGTCGCGCGCGTAGATCCGGGAGCAAGCCGGGCAGACCTCGTCGCGCCGGTTGCCGCATGGCTTGTAGAGCAACCCAAGCGGCTCGTCCGAGGAGCGGAAGACGCTGAGGATCTCGCCCGTCTGGCGGTCGATCGTGGTCGAGCGGCCCGCGAGCCGGACGGGGTGCGAGCAGTTGCCGGCCCGGGCGAGCGTGTCGGCGAGTGCCGGCATCGAACGGTCGGCCAGGCGACCCACGATGGACTCCACCTCGAACGACGCTAGGTCGCCCAACTCGAGGGGAGCGTCGGGGGAGTGGCCCCAGAAGCCATCGCGGGTCGCCGACATCAGGCCGACTCCGGGTCGTCCCCGCCGCGCGGGGTGCGAGGAGTCCGGCGTCGGGTCACCGGCGCCGTGCTGCTCGGGGTGAGCGTGATGAGCTCACCGGGCAGGTCATCCGCCGTCGTCGGAGGCTCGGGCGGAGCCGGATACCGCGAGGCAACGACCCGGATGAGGTCATCGCTCCAGTAGTCAGCCCGCACCCGGTCGACGACGCCGTCGTTGCCCACCACGTAGCCGGCCCCAGGCATCGTCCGGTCGATGCGGTGCGCCGGGGCGAGATCCGCGTACCCGTCACCGAGCACCATCCGGGTCTCCGACGTCGAAGCGACGCGCAGCGCGATCGTCTGCGTGAACAGCTCACGCATCGCAACGGTCTCCTTGCGCGGGTCCTGCACGAAGGCGACCACAATCACGCCGAGCGCACGCCCCTGAGTAAGGATCCGCTTGAGCAGCGCCGAAGCCTCGCTGACGACGTCGCGAGCCGCGTACCCGGTGAGCACGGCGAGCTCGTCGATCAGGAGAACGTGGGCAGGATCGCCCGCCGTCGCCTCGAACGTGCGCGAGTGCCCGCGCATGACCGCCTGCCGGGCCACGATCACCTGGTTGAGCGACCGCAGCAGTCGCAGAGCGGCCTGCTCGTCCATCGCGACGTGCGAGAACATCGCCGAGCCGACGGCGACCTCGACGCCACCCTTGAGGTCGATGCCCCACAGCCGCACGAGGCCGGCGTGCGCGGCCGGCGCCAGGTTGCCCGCGATGCCCCAGAAGATGGACCCCTTGCCCGACCCAGACCGACCGACGACGAGGGTGTGCCTGCCGCTCAGGTCGAGCCGCCATGGCGCCCCGTCCGATCGCCGGCCAAGAGTGACCGCCTCGGTCTCGAGGTCGGTGGGCATGCGGGGCGTGGCCGGCTCGTGGATGAGCTCCCGCATCGTCAGGACCATCTCGACGACGCCGGGGCCAACCCGACGGGACTCCACAGCCTCAGCCTCGACCGCGGTGGCGATGGCGTCGCCGGCCTCCATCAGGACATCGACGGTCTGGCCCATGACGGCGCGGACCGCGAGCGTGAGGGTGTTCCCCCGCGCGCGGACATGCAGCAGGCGCGGGATGTCCGCACGTCGCGTGCTCTCCCACGGCCAGACGAGTCCGCACCGTCGGGCGATCTTGGACCAGTCCTTGCGGACCCGACGGCGCCACTCACGGCGACGCAGAGGTCCCCCGAGAACGGTCTCGTAGCTCCTGGGACTCACCGCATCCCACGCGGCGCGCACGGTGCTCCATGCCGGGACGAACCACAGCACCGCGAGGCCGGCCGCCTCGTGATCAGTGATCAACAGCAGGTCACCGATCACGAGGCAGACGCAGACCGTGCGCCACGACTGGACGGTCCAGGCGATGGAGTTCCAGAACGCGGTGCCGAGCCGGCTCAGCACGAGCCAGACGATCCGAAGGGCGAACATCACGCGACCTCGCCCCCGACGACGTCGTACGGGATGACGACGTCCATGAGCGGTGAGTACGCCCGGACGGGTCGGGTCAACGGCCCCGTGCACAGCACCTGGAAGTGTGGTGCCGGGATGTCGCCGCCAGACCACACCGTGAACCCGCTGCGATCGTCGGTCGCTTCGAACGCCCTGACGTCGCCGAGGACGAGCAGCTTCGCGAGCCGCTCGGCGTCGTCCTGGGTGCTGACGTGGACCGAGAGCGAGCGCGTCGTGAGGTACAGCCCGTCGACTCGACCGTCGACCTCACCGACGACGTCGCCGGCGATCTCGAGGACCTCGCGGATGGTCCCGAAGCCGTCGTCGAACTCAGCGGCGGACATCACGCGGCCGCCTTCGGCTCGGGCGGCTTGGCCGACGGTACCGCCTGGCTCGACGGGGCCGGGGAAGCGAACCCGTCGGCACGGAACGACCACGCGAGGCGCGGGTTCTGCCCGTTGGTGTCGACGTACGGCATCGCCGTCAGACCGACGAACTCGACCGGCGTCCACGGCAGCCCCGAGGTGTTCTTCGGGGGGACCGGGATGACCTCCGTCGCGAACTTGACGGTCACGCCGATGCTGCGGGCGCGGGCGTCCTCGTCGCCGTCGATCACGGCGCACTGCCAGATCGGCAGGCCCGTCTCCTTGTCGCGCTGCTGGGGACGGGAGCCGTCCTTGCGCTGCTCGGCCTGGAAGTCCGTGACCGGCTCGACGACGCCGTGCAGGAAGGCCCCGTTGGGGAAGACCGCGGCGTGCGCGATCGGGAAGCGCCTTGCGATGACCATGATGATCTCCACTCGGTTGTGTCACGTTCGGGCTGGTTGCCCAGCAACCACGACACCTGGAGATGACGGGACGTCGTCACCGCTTTGCGGGACGTTTAGGGACGTCCTATCGTGAAGGAAACGTCCCGAGACGCCCCTGGGGGTGCGTGATGACGACGAACGAGCGGCTGCGAGCGGCGATCACCGATGCCGGGCTGACCCTGGCCGCGTTCGGCGAGCAGGTCGGGGTGGACCCGAAGACTGTCGAACGGTGGATCACCAAGGACCGGGTGCCGCACCGGACCCACCGCATGAAGGCGGCCCACATCCTCGGCAAGAGCGATGTGTTCCTCTGGCCGGCGACCGAGGCGGACCCGCGCACGCGCTCCGCGACGCGGGCCGAGTTCGTGGAGCTGCTTCCGAGCCGTGCGTCGGTGCCGGTGTCGACGTGGGAGTCGCTCATCGACAACGCTACGGAGGCGATCGACCTGCTCGCGTTCGCGGGGAGCTTCTTGCACGACAGCGTTCCCGACTTCGCGGACCGGCTTGCTGCGCGGGCTCGAGCCGGCGTGCGGGTGCGACTGCTGTTCGGGGACCCCGACTCAGCGGCCGTCGCGCTGCGGGGCGAGGAGGAGGGGATTGGCGAGCTCATGGCTGCCCGGTGCCGGCTGACGTGGAACTACCTCGCGCCTCTGCTCACCGGGGTGGCAGGGGTGGAGGCGCGGAAGCATGGGAGCACGCTCTACGCGTCGCTGTTCCGGTTCGACGACGCGCTGCTCGTGAACCCGCATGCACTCGGTGCGCCGGCCGGGCACTCGCCGATGCTGCACATCAACCGGATCCCTGGCGGGCGGCTGTTTGCGCACTACATGGAGTCGTTCGAGCGAGCCTGGGCGGGGGCTCTCCCCACTTCCACGTAGCGTCCCGAGTCGGACGCGGTTGCAGCCGAGCCCTCCGATTCGCATGCGTCGCTACGCTCTGTCGCGTGTACCTCGTCCCGCCGAGGAAGTCATGGCAGATTCCGCTCGCGTCCGATGCATTGGTCGCAGGTGCCCTCGCCCGTGGGCGCGCGGTAGCCCTCACGGCGCTCGCTCCCCGGATCGACGGGTTGCCCGACTCTGACGTCACGGCGCGCCATGAGCAACTTCACGCGGCCGTCGTCGCACTTGCTGATCATGAGGAGCAGGTGCTCGAGAGACTTGACGAGCTCGAACTTCAACCCGCAGATGCTGCGTGGACCCGATGGCAGACGCCCCTGGCACTCGTCGACGCGGACGATGACGCGTCCGTGGTCGAACTCGCTCTGGACGTTTGGGACGCGCTTGGGCCTAGCACGTACCGGAGCGAGTACCCGTTCCGCCCACCCTCTCGTGGCGGCTGGCACCGAACCCTGCTTGCAGTCTCGCTCTATGCGTTCATCGTCCTGGGCGGCGGTATCGGTTGGCTCAGTGCACGGCTCTTCGGTATGCCCGTGGATCACGGACTCGGCGTAGGAGCCCTTGTCGCATGCGCACTCGTCTTCGTTGCGGTGACGTCCTTCATGGTCGGCAGGTTCTTCTCGCGCCGCCTGGCCGACTGGTGGATCAGGTATGACGACTGGATCCAAGGCTGGACTCGATGAGTCATCGGACAGGAGTCCGGACACAGTGGAGCGGTCACCTACGCAGCCAGGCCGGAAGCCGTCTGAGGCAGGACAGAGAAGGAGCTGAGACGTGAGCCGCCAGCCACGCATCCGCGATGTCATCACGTGGCAGCCACCGAGCAACCGGTCCAGAGGCCTACGACTGGCCCGGAACGTGCTCCGCGGAATCGGGTGGGCCCTTGGTGTCGTGCTAGAGATCGCAGCGAACCTGGGCGGTGGCCAAGGACAGGTCGACTCGCCCAACGCGCTGTCGCGCAGGCATCTCCCGCGCGATCCGCACGAGGAGATCAGCGGGTTTGCCTGCAAGGTCGTTGACGGCACCGCGGCCTGGGTACCCAGCAAGGACGCCGACCCGGCGTGGCTGCGAATGAGCCCTACTGCGGCCTGGATCACTCCACCTGGCCTCGCGCGACGTATCGACTTGGACGTGCCGGCTCATCGGCTTGTGCAACTCAGTCCTGACGACCGGCGTCTGGGGCCGGCAGACCGCTGCGTCGCGACCATCACCAGTGAAGGCGCCGAGTTCCGGGTCAGTGGGCCGTGGCTTGCCGTCGCCTGGGTCGGCCACCTTGGAGGCTGGGCAGACCCCCGAACCGAACGCGCAGCCGACGGCTAGCAGCCGGTCTGGCGAGCCCACCTCGTCGAGGCAACGTGTACCGCTCCGGCGGGACCGGACAGCCCCGAGCGCGGCTCTGTGCCGTCGGGCACGCACTTGCGGCGGTCGCTCCGATTCGGGACACCGCCGCAAGTGCGCTCGCGCCCCTTGACGCCTATTGGAGCAGCGGGTCCGCCGGTGTGGCGTGTCGGACGGTCCGTGCGACGGCCAGCAGCTCGTCCAGGGATCCGACGGCGGCGACGAGGCGATACCTGACCCCGTTCGTGACCCAGCGAAGCTCCGAGCCTCCCTGCCCCTGAGGGGAGTAGGCGGCCATGACGCCGTCGAAGTCGACGAGCCGGTTCCGGAAGTCAGCGACCTCCGTCTCGACGGGGAGTGTCGCCGGGGTGGAGACCTCGAGGTACACGTACCCGGGACCGGGCTCGCCCTTCGGAGTTCCGTACTCGGCGGTCCAGGTGTAGGTCGGCGCGCCGGCGGGTGCCGAGGGCGTCGCTGGTGCTGCCGCGAAGCCCGGGGGGACGCTTGCCGGGTCGAGCACTCCGTCGGAGCCGAAGGTGAGTCCATCGAGGAGGGCGACCGTCTGCGCCTCCGGCAGGCTCTCGGCCTCCGCGTACCACCGTTGCCCGGATGCGTCGATCCAGGTCAGCCGCTGACGCGGGTAGTTGCCTTCATTCACCCAAGCGAGGATCCAACCGTTGACACCCCGGACCGCCGCTTCGTGCGCATCGCCGACCTTCTCGATCTGGGTGATGTCGCTTGCCGCTACGTCGCGGTACACGTTCACACCGCGAACGTTCCGGGCGTCGTAGACGACGGCGACAGGCACCGCGGTCGGGCAGCGATGCAACATCTTGTAGGCGGAGATGTGCTGGGGTGCGCGGTCGCCAACCAGGGACAGCACGTCCGCGACCGGGGTGGTGGCCCACTTCCCGCGTGGGATGGTGACGGGTGCTGGGGGTTCCGCCACGGCGGCGGTCGCGCAGGCTGGGTCCGCCGCGGCAGCAGCCGGTAGCAGCCCCCCGCCGAGCCGTTGCGGCGTCGACGTGTCGCTGGGGGCCAGCCGTGCGGGCAGGACGATGGCTGCGGCGGTTACTGCGACGGCGGCGACGCCTGCCAGCGTGAGCCGGCGCCAGTGCACCGCCCCGGGAAGGCGGCGCGTGGCGGCCGGGCGGCGTGCAGTGATCGACGTCGCCGGCTCGTCGACCAGGCCGCGCTCGAAGGCGGCGAGCGCCAGGGAGAGTCCGTCGGCGTCGACGGGCAGTTCGGGGCAGAGCGCTGCGACGCGCTCGAGGGCATCCAGACTCATCGGGGACCTCCAAGGCCGGGCTGCTCGACGGAGGGGACGATGCCCTCCAGAGCGGCGGGGATGTGGGTGACGGCGGCGCGTCCGAGGCTGGGTTCGTCGTCAAGGAGCGCCGCGAGCTGACGGCGGGCGCGTGAGAGGCGCACGTCGAAGGTGCCGACGCGGCAGCCCGCGACCTCGGCGGCCTGTGCGCGGCTCAGGCCGTCCCACGCAATGAGCAGCAGTGCCTCGCGGTGCTGCTCGGGTAGCCGGGACAGCGCGAGCAGCACCCGTTCGCGCTCGACGACAGCGGCATCCACCGGTGGACCGACGGCGTTCTGCCGGGCGACGTGGTCCAGGCGTGCTGTGAGGGCGAGTGCGCGCCGGGCCGCGCGGTGCTCGTTGCGGATGACGTTGCGGGCGACGCCCAGGAGCCAGGGCAGGACATCGTCCGGGACGTCGCTGGCGCGTCGCCAGGCGGTGAGGAACGTCTCGGAGACGACCTCCTGGGCGACATGGGCGTCGACGTGCCGCATCGCGTACGCCTGCACCCGGTGGGCGTAGAGCCGCCACCAGCCGACGACGCGTTCGGAGTCGTTCATGCCTAGAGATGTCCAGTCACACGCTGGAACTTACCGAGCGGCCCTGCATGAGCCTCGTCCGGCGCGACAGGGTTGGCCGTACTCTCATGGGCATGGCCCGCATCGACTACATCGATGACCCAAACGCCCCGGCGATCAACTCCGTGGTGCCCTCCGTCGTTGCAATCGTGCAGGACGACGACGGCCGCGTCCTCATGATCCACAAGACCGACAACGGCAAGTGGGCACTCCCCGGCGGCGGCCACGAGCCCGGCGAGAGCATCGCCGACACGGTCGTCCGCGAGGTCAAGGAAGAGACCGGCTACGACGTCGAGGTCGACACCATCACGGGGACGTACACCAACCCGCACCACGTCATGGCGTACGACGACGGCGAGGTCCGACAGCAGTTCTCGATCGCGTTCCGAGCGCGGCTCGTCGGAGGCGAGAAGCAGACCAGCTCGGAGAGCGACGTCGTCGAGTGGCTCGAGCCCGAGCAGATCGAAGACCTCGAGCTGCACCCGTCGATGCGCCTACGGCTCGAGCACGCGATCCACTACTCCGGCCGGCCAGTCATCGGGTAGGGCGAGCCGGCGGCGGGCGCGTCGTGCCGAAGCAAGCAGTTCATCGCGCGACCGGGTGACCGCGCGGTGGACCGGGTTGGACGCGGGGTACCGACTCAGGATCTCTTCGATCCGGGTCTCCGGGTCCGTCGGGGACCCGTCGGGACCGGTGGTGAGGTCGAGCAGAGTCAACGCGTCGAGGTTCTCGGGATCCGGCCTTGGCATCTTGGCAAGGTCGGCGAACAGTTCACGTTCCTCGGCCTCGGACCATGCGCCAGTGTGGAACGCGACGAGCCCGACGACCTCCGCGTCGGCGCCCTCCTCAACGAGGAAGGTTGCGCCGTCGAGCGGGTGGAAGCCGGTCATCATCAGCTCCTCGGCGTAGCCCAGGTCGTGCAGCCACGCTGCGGCCACGACGTCGGGGGAGATCAGTCCGGCGGAGCCGAGTTCGTCGGCGCGTTGGCCTACCGCTTGCACATGGCGCCAGCGACGCCCGAGCCCTGACAGGTACTCGGCCGCGATCTTGGGTGCCAGCTCGCGACGCCACATGGGATCATCCTCCCCGGAACTCCGCCGATCCACCATGAGGCGGCACTGGACTCCGCCGACGCCGAGTGAAGTCGTCCAGGCCGCCGGCCACACGCAGTACCAGGTGCTATCGACCTCCTCCGCACCCGTCATGGACCTCGATCCGTGCAGACAAGCACGCCGCTGACTACCGGAGGGACGCTGCGGGCCGCGCTCTCGACTCAGTCGTCGAAATGCTCGACCGTCGCCGACACACTCGCTAGCATCGTCGGCGCCGTGCTTGCCGCGCAGAACTAGCGCGGACGGAACAACGCCCTCGCCGGTGACAACGGCCGGCAAGGGCGTTCTGTACCTCTGGTTCAGAGGTACGGGATCGGCGCGGCCGGGTTTCCGAGGCTGACACCGCTCGCCGGGTCCGCACCAAGGTCGTCGCGCATCGCGGCGATCAACTTCTCGCCGATCTCGGTCCGCGGGTCATCGGACTCGCGTTGCCCGCTCCTACCGGTCCACTCAGCCGGTTTGTTAGGGTCTGTTTCGACCCACCACACGTGCGCCTTGGCGACTTCGAGGCCGCCGAAGTACTCAATCTCCCGCGTCCTCTCGATGAACTCACCTGCCGGGTCCGTCACCGCAGCCGGTGCGAAGAGCCGCATCCGCGACAGCGCAGCGGCGCACTTCTCGATCCCCTCCACGGGAGACGACGGACCCTGAAGGTCCTCAGGTGGTGGAGCCTCTCCGAGCTGCCCGTTCTCGAGCGAGTAGAGATAGAGCGCGCGGTCCCGGTTGGCCTGGATGCATTCGTCGGCGCCCTCCAAGAACCGGGCGTAGAGGTCGAGGCGCTGGTCAAGCCAGCGCTCATCCTTGCGTTGGTCCCGTTCTCCCTTCCGCCGTTGCCGGTCAAGAACGATCTGTGTCGTCGCGGCAATCGCTGCAACGAGCACAGTGGCGAAGACGCTCCCAAGAGCGACCCACTCGGCAGACCTCATACCAGCTCCTCAACCTGTCCCGAGCGCGGTGGTTGCTAAGTAGCGCACTCTCCGGAGCACGAAGAGCAGCAACGAGCGTAGGCCGAGAATGCGCCACTCGACGGGATATCCACCGGGGCCGAGATCCCGTCGCCCTCAGCTGTCGTTGACAGCCTCGGCCGTCATGAACGCCCGGGTGTCGACGACGGTCGAAAACTCGGCCAGGACGCCGTCGAAACGGCCTGGATTTCGAGCGTCGTCGACACCGGGAGATCCTGTCGCCGTGATGCACCGGCCACCGTGTCGACGACGAAAAGGGGTCAATCTTGGGCCGTCGTTGACACACACCGACCCTCACGGGCGGCGGGTGTGATCTCGCTCAGCCCACCGCGCTCCCTGGCGATGGGCGTCCGGGCGAACGCGGTCCAGCCATGGATCAGTGCTTGATCCACACTTCGGCGCCCGTCTGCTCCTGCCACCTGACCAGGTGTGCGCGAGCCACGGTGATCGCCTGCGAATGGCGGTCCCGCGCAACGCCGCGGACGCTCGCCTTGGTGGCACCGCGCTCGTCGCGAAAGAACGTCACCACTCCGCCGAGCGCCTCGACCTCACGGCCTCCGTTCCTCACGCGCACAATCGGTCGCCTGGCGTGTGGGGGTTGCCAGCGATCCCCCTTCAGGAGCCGCACCGTCGCGCGGATGACCATCAGGACCCCTGCCCAGAAGACGAAGGTGACCGCGACGCCGACGGCGACTGCCCAGACCGGTGAGTCTCCCATCAAGACGCCCGAGAGAGCCGCAAGCCCTGCCAGAACCGAAAGCACCCCAGGAACGACGATCGTCCAGTCCCCTGGCCCGGTGAGCGTGAAAATCGAGGGACGCCTCGAATGCTCCGTCACGCTCATGATCATGCAAGTGATCATCCTGCCGCGTGGTGCGGACCTCTCGGTCGGGCATGGGTGAAAACCCGCCAACGTTGTACGGGCTGAGGCCGACGGGGACGACAGCTGCTGTTCTGGGGTGCATCAGGACGCTCAGCTCGGGCGGAGGTAGTGGGCGTTACGGCCAGCAGCGTCGCCCCGCACCAGTTGGCCATCGTTGACGAGTCGGTCGAGGACGCCGCGGGCCCCTGCCGCTGAGAGCCCTGTCAGTGCGGCGTAGTCGCCGGACGTGATCCGGTCGTGAGTCGCCATCCACGCGGTGACCACTGCCGGTGCGTCGGCAGGTTCGGGCGCCTGGTACCAGAGCACCCGGAGGCGGCGGAGCAGATCTTGATCGGTCCGCGCGGTGACCAGGAGCCGGCGCGCAGTCAAGGACAGGAGCCATGTGTCCTTGTAGGGCGTGAGCAGCGGTTGTTCGTCGATGACGCACCTGTAGGTGGTCTCGAGCGCTTCTTGAGCCTCCCCCTGGGTGCGCTGCAGGACCGTTGCCAGCTGGTCGGCCGTCGCGAACGGGTGGTAAAGCAGGGTGTAGACGACCAGTGCGACCTGGACGTCGCGCTGCCGCGCGGTGGGCTGGATGCGAGAGGTCAGGCGCACGACAGGCACGACCGGACGCCCGCCGACCAGACGGGTGCGCACTCGCGGCCCGGGTTCCTCGATGACTAGGGGCGGCCGATGCCCAAGGGTGACCATCTCGCGGAACATGCGGTCGACACCGATGCCCTGCTTGTCGACGAGTCCCAGGGCGCGGGCGGCGTCAGCCAGTGCCGGAGAGCGGCTGTACCGCTGTGTGAGCACATTCTCGGACGTGATGCCGCCGACGAACCCTCCAGGTGAGACCACGGTCAGCGATGCGTCCTCCTCGACCCAGGTGACTGTCGTGGGTTCGTGGAGGTTCCAGTCCCGGTGGACGATCCCGTTCAGGATGGCTTCGCGGGCCGAACGGGCGGGCAGTTCACGCAGAGCACGTTCAGCGAACTCGCCGGGGATGGTCACGCGATCGTTTGCCGCTTCTAGCAGTGCCTCGACGCGCTGGATCTGCTCCAGGAGGCTCAGCCCCTGCTGCGGGACGTGCTGGGCGAGTACGTCGCCACCCTCGACATCGAGCCGAGTCCAGGTAAGCCACGGGCGCGGTGACGGGCAGAACAGAAGTGCTCCAGCCTCGGTGAGGCGACCATCGACGGTGAGCACGCCGAGCTGCCGCAGCATGTCGGCGATGGGTGCTCTCGCGAGATCCTGCTGAACGTCATTCGACACATCCCGGCGCCCGAGGTACTCCCGCGCAACCGCGACAGCTCCCGCGGTAGCAGCCTCGACACCAAGCTCGCTGGAGCGGGCCATCGCGTCCCACCCGGCCCGGCCCTGCCGGTGGGTCCACCACTCACCGCGGTCCACGGGAACCGATGCCGCCCCCACCCGCCAGCGGATCTTGTTGCCCGTGTCCTCGACCGGTTCCCTGGCCTCGGCCACGTAGATGACCAACAGTCGAATACCGCGCTCGATCACGACCTCGACGTCGGGCGCGACGTCGACACGCCGGTAGATCTGGTGACGCAGCCACTCGGGATCGAGCTCGGTCCCGAGCAGGTCGCCGCTGCGGTTCTCCACCCCGACGATCAGCGCGCCCCCACCTGGGGTGTTGGCCATGTAGGCAACCTCGTCAGAGAGCTGGTCGGCAGCCTGGGTGTTCTCGGCAGAACCAGGGAGCAGCACGCCGCCCGCCCCGCGCCGACCGGCCTCTTCCTTGAAGTCGACGCGCTGACGCTCGATGTCGTCTGGCAGCTTCCCTGTCCGCAGCGTCGCTAGACACGCACTGACGGCCTCCTGAGCCCGCGCACGATCAGCGAGCAACTCTCTCCCTGGCTGGAAGGGAAACCCCTCGATCACGTTCGCCACGAGTTGCAGTTTAGACCCCCCTCTAAACAGATACTCGCCCGGCTCGCCGCGCGATCACTGCGCGTTCGGCCGTGCGTGGGGCAGCCGACGAAGACCCTGCAGGCGGCCGCCCAAGGGGTCGTCGTCTCGGTTACCTCGGGCGGTGGGCAACTTCCCCGGCATCCACATCCATCACCGCCGACCCGGGACCCAACTCCTCTCTGTCGGCCCGTCGGGTGGTGATGACGTGCCGGCACAGGGGTCGCCAAGGGGTCTCGCGACAACACATTCGCCTCGAAGCCTCAGGCGTAGGCAAACAAACGATGCAGCGCGATCGTCCGGACTTTCTCCTGGAGCTCCTCGTAGTAGCTGAGCTGGTGGAGCCACCAGTGGGACGGCGGGACGGCCTGCACGCAGATGTCGCCGTCGACGCTGATCGGCTCGGATACCCCGACGAACCAGAACCACTGCCCTGACGCGTTGCGGGCGCGCAGAGTTCGCCCGGTCAGGGAGCCGGCCTCGCGCGCCGGCACGGGGGAGAGCACCGGCGGCTCGTTTGCATCCGCCCGAACCCGGTCGAGCCACGACCGAGCGCCGTCGTCGTCTCGATCCTGAGCAACCCCCTCTGACCCAGGCGCCACCGCATCCTGGTACACCCACGCGTGCTCGACCGGCCACCACTGCATGATCGGCGTCTGCTTGGGGTCGGCCTGCCACGTCCAGTAGTACAGCGGGGCGCACAACGCCAGCGACTCCCGCGGGGTCTCCTCCCCGGGCAGCGGCACGTCCTCGTGATCGGTACGCACGAGGATCTGGCCGTCGATGTAGTACCGGCCGGGAACGCCGATCGTGAGCTCGTCGCCCACCTCGAGGTTCGGCACGTACCGCGCGGGCACGGGGTGCCGGGCCGGCGGCGGCTTCGTCTGCCAGCTGATGTCCTCGAAGATGAAGTACTCGGCGTCCATCACGACCAGGCTCGCAGGTTCACTCCGTGCTGCAGCATGAACGGTTCGGGGTCCACGGGCTCCCCGTTGACGTGGATCTCGAAGTGATAGTGCGCTCCGGTGCCGACACCACTGTCGCCGGACAGGGCGATGACCTGCCCGCCTTGGACGGTGTCTCCGGGCTTCACCAGGGCTTTCGACAGGTGCAGGTGGAGCGTCTCGACGCCGCCCGCGTGCTTGAGCATGACCATGAGGCCGCCGCCGGAGTCCCAGGTCACCGACTCCACGACCCCGACCGTCGGGGCCACGATCGGGGTCCCGACGACGGCGTGGAAGTCCGTCCCGGCGTGCAGGCGCCACTGGTGGTAGATGGGATGGAAGCGCATCCCGAACGGCGAGGTGACCGCCGACTGGAGAGGCGCCGTCCACGCAGCCGCGGGGATCACGCGGTCGCTGCCGAGGCTGGCAGCCGACGAGGTGGTGGTCGAGGCGAGCTGGAAGTTCGCCGAGCAGAACGAGGCGATGTCGACGCCCTCCGCGCGGTAGTCCGCCGCGGTCAAGGCGGCCGGCTGCGCGGCAGGCGCCGCTGGTCTGACGCTCGAGCCTGCCGCGGGTGTTGGCAGCGGTGGCGTGGCACCGCCGGCGAGAGCGTCCACGATGATGGTCGCGCGTGCCTCGTGCTTCGCGTAGTCCCCCGGGAACGCCGAGCGCTGCACCGCCTGGGCGGCCGCCGTGATCGGCATCGTCTCCCACCCGGCGACGTCGAGCAGCCCGCCTGGCGACGCCTTCCCGGTCGCTGCGTTGAAGTGCGGGGAGGTGCGCCCGCCGAAGAACGACAGCGCCGCATACGTCGGGTCCTGGACCTGCTGCGGCGTGCCCCAGCCCTGCGACGGGCGCTGCTGGAAGAGTCCGAGCGAGTCGCGGTCGCCGTGGTTGAGGTTCTGCAGGCCGGACTCCTGCAGGGAGGTCGCGATCGCCACGATCAGGCCCCGTCGGCCGACGCCAGCACTCTGTCCCGCCGCGACGATCGCTCGGGCGTTGGCGACTTTGTCGCCGTCGTTCGGACCGAAGCCGGGCACGGCGCCGCCGGTGGGGATCGCGGGCGCCTGGTTGAGCGGTGCAGGCTGGTAGGCCGCCTGGTCGACGGTGTAGCCCAACGCGGTGCAGGCGTTCGAGGCGGCGGCCACCTGCCCGCTACTCGCGATGAGGCCGGCCGCCGTCACCCCGAGGAACACGCCGCCCGACGCGAGCACGATGACACCGGCCACGAGCTTCGGCCAGTGCCGCGACAGCCATCCGACGGCCTGGCGCTTGGCCCAGAGGGCTACGGCTGCGGTGAACGCTTCCATGGTCGGATGCCGATCATCCGCCGGGCTCGACCGTCGAGACCAGCCACGCGCCGGCCGCGGGTCCCGGCACGAGGTGCACGCGCACCCACGCTCCCGTCGTCGGCACGTCGAAGACGTCCTCGTGTGCGGTGACCGCCACCTGCCGCGGTTCCCCGGCGACTGTCTCGGCCGGGGTGCTTGACGGTTCGGTCAGGCTCAGCCCGGTCGTCCACAGCGCGTGGGTCACGAGCGGGCGCACCCCGGCGGCCCAGGCGGCCTGACTGCGATCCGGGCGCGCCCAGGCGGCTACGAATGCGGCAGCAGCATCCGCGGCAGCAGCGGTCGGATCACCGGCCGCAGGGTCAACGCTGAGGTCATCCGACGCAGCAGCCAACCCACCCGCCACGGGGTTAGCGCTCGAGCTCGACGGCGCACCCGACGCCCATGAGCCAGCAGACACCGGCGGGGTGGGCGACGCAGAACCCGTGCCCGGACCGCCGTGCCCGTTCACGCTGCCGATCAGGAACACCGCAACCAGCGCCACCGCCGCGACGGCGAGGAAACGGCGCGGCGAGTAAAGCGGCCACCGGATGATCGGCCCGAACACCTCCCACATCAGCGGTACCCCTCGGACTCGTCCGTGCTGCCCTGCTCGACCGCCGGCGGCCGCCAGATCTCGAAGACCGGGTTCCCGTCAGGGTCGAGCGTCGTCGACGCCTCGTGCACCCCGGACGGCAGCGTGAACCCGCGGTCGATCAGCTGCTGGGGTGCCGCGTTCCGGTCCGCTGGCGCCGAGAGATCGAGGTCGCCGTCGTCGGGGCGGAGTGCCGGGTGGCTCGGGAGCCTCGAGGCCCGGGACCCGCGGCTCACGTCCGTGCTCGGCGACGCGGCCGGCCCATGTGCGATCAGTCCCTCACCGGAGCTAGCAGTGTGGGCCCCCAGCCCGCGAACGGCGCCACCGACATTCGCCCCATCGGTGGACACCGGCGCACCCACAAGAGCGAACTCCCGCCGAGTCCGGCGAGGAAGCTCCGGGTAGTTCAGCGCCCCAGCCCCCAGCTCACGCGGCCGCAACCCCACCGGCAGCGCCATCGTGTCGCCGGCGGCCACCGGCGCGTTCCGGCCGTACGCGATCCGGTAGGGAGCCGCGTCCCTCCGCAGGTTCGCCGCATCGGCGTCGTCGGCCTTCTTCTTCGCGTCGTCGACCCCGCCCGCGACGGCCTTCCGCGTGGCGAACGCGTTGACGAGCGTCCCGAGCCCGGACCGTGCCATCCGTCGCGCACCCCGAGCGCCGGGCACCGCCCGGCCAGGACGCAGCAGCTTGAACAGGATGAACGGGATCGCGGCCACGATCACGAGCTGGAGCGCGAACGCGAGCGTCGAGCTCAGCACGGCGTTGTCGAGCAGCAGGTTCGCCAGCGCGGCCACGAAGAACACCGGCCCGAGGATGATGAACCGCCCGACCTGCTTGAGCACGGCGATCACCCAGCCCTGCGCGGAGAACATCAGCCCCACCACGCCGAACCCGGGCGCGAGCGGCACGAACACCCGCGTCGCCACGTAGGCGATCACGATGAAGATCGCCGCGACCATGAGGAACGGCATCATCAGCCCCACCCGCAGCACCACGGTCCCGGCGGCGTCCCAGCGCCCGTTGTTGCCCGTGAGCTGCTGGTAGGCGGCGGAGTCCTCGCCTTCGACGGCGGCCGCAGTCTTGACCCACAGGGCCTTCTTGGCGTCGACGATCGTCTGGCCCGCGGCTGGATCGTCACGCACCTTCAACGCCTCGCTCCATGTCAGGTGCGACGCCTTGAACAGGTCGGGACCGTACTTCCGCGCCGTCGCGCTGTCCGAGGAGCCCAGCGTCCCCACGAGCCAGCTGTCGTAGAACGTGTCCCGGTTGAGGGTGTCGAACATGCTGTCGATCGCCGCCTGCGCGCCGTTCGGGTTCGCGCGCGGCGTTGCCCCCGGGACCGGCGGCCCGAGGATCTTCTGGTTCACGCCGAACCCGCGCGCCGACGTCGTGACCGTCGTCTGCACGAGACCGTCGACAGCCTGCGCCGAGGCGACGGGGTAGCTCATCACGTACGTCGCGCCGACCAGGACGATCAGCGCCCAACCCACCGTCGTCACCGCCGACGACATCTCGGAGCGCGAAGCCGCCACCAGCACGCCCGCGGCCACGAGGATGAGGATCGCCGTCACCCACGGGTCCCAGAGCCCGCCCTTGATGGCCGACGTCGCGCTCGTCAGGACGCCGTCGAGTGGAGCCATGAAGTCGGGCGTCACCACAAGGCCGAGCAGGCTGTGGGTGAACGCCGAAACCGCCGCGCTCCCCGACATCAGGAAGTTCCCGACGCCGGTCTGCAGCTTCGGCAGCGCGTCGGCGCCGGGGATGCAGCCGTTGTCGTAGTCGACCCACTGGTAGTTGTAGCCGTAGACGTCGGCGATCGTCACGCCAGGGTTGTGGAACGGGTCGGCGTCGCTCGCCGTCCTGGGCTTCGGGTAGAGCATCCCCGGAAGGCCCGAGAGGGGCGAGGACGGCTCGGGAGCCGCAGCGCACGCCTTCGTCGCCAAGGGTCCGGCCTGCACCACGGGGGCGGCGTTGGCAGCCAGCGCCGGCCCGAGCACGACCAGCCCGAGCGCGACCAGGACGACGGCGGCGAGGCGGCGCATCACGCTGCACCGTCCTCCGCCACGAGCTCGAGCTGTCGGCGCTTGGTCGGGTCGGCGGTCGTGTTCAGGGCCGACGTCAGCCGCTCGTGGTTGGAGTAGTCGACGGTGATCTTCTCGACGCCGCCCTTGCCGTCCTCGCCGCCCATGCCGTCGCGGAAGATGAACTCGCGCGGCACGCCCTTGTCCTCTGACCGCCGCGACCGGCGCGAGAGCTTGGCGAACTCCGCCTCGTACCCGACGCCGGCCGGCAGCCCGAGCAGCCGACAGTTCTGCTCTTGCGCCTCCTCGTCGGTCGTCTTGCCGACGAATGCCGCCCCCACGAAGTTGTTGATGTTCTGCCCGATGACGTTCGCCGCGTTCTGCGTCGAGACGAGCGCCGCGATGTTGTGCTTGCGGGTGTCCGTGGCGACCTTCTGTACCAGGGTGCGGCCGGTCGAGACGGCGGTGATCTCGTGCGCCTCGTCGAGGAACATGCCCTTGCGGTTGTTGACGTCGACCCGGTACACCGACCGCAGCGCCGACCACGCGGCGAGCGACATCACCGGGCGCGACATGAGCTCGTCGTAGGACCAGTCGGCCTTCGGCTTGCCCTCGTCGATCTGCGCGAGCCCCTTGAGGCTGAAGAACGTCATCCGGCGATCGCTCAGCGGGTCGCCGTGGTTGCCCGACGACGGCGTCGCGAAGAACAGGCGCGAGAGCTCTCGCTCGGAGGCCTCGTGCAGGCGCCGCAGCACGCGGGCGCACAGCTCGCGGTCGCCGTCGGGGTTGTGCTGCAGCTCCTGCATGACGCCGTGGATCGTGGAGTGCGGGCGCGCCTCGGACCGGGAGACGGCGTCGCGCACGACCGACTTCACCTCGCCGTTGGCCTGGTCCTCCGGCGGCAGGCACCAGATCAGCGTGTCCGTCACCAGGTCGCGACGCTGCGCCTCGGCGGCCGACTTGGCCAGCGCGAGCGCACGCATCGGGTCGGCCTCGTCGACGAACCACGAGCGCGACGGTTCGGGCACCAGCGCGTAGGGGTTGAGGGCGCCCGGCTCGGACTGGAGCAGGTTGATCGCCGTCGCCACGCCGTGAAACTCCGGCAGGTCCGCCAGCGCGCCGAGTCGCCCGGACGGGTCGAGCACCGTCCACGGCACGCCCTGGGCGCCGGTCTTGTAGATGACGCCGCCTGCGAAGAACGACTTGCCCGCCCCGAGCCCGCCGACGATCGGCACCAGCCCGGACCCCTCGACCACCTCGGGCCCGAACCACGGGTCCCACGTCACCGGCCGCTCCGCGAACCCGGACGTGTACCCGATCAGCACTCCGCGCTTGTCCCCTACCTCGGCGGTCGCGGCGGGCACGCCGGCGGCGAGCTTGAGGATCGGCAGGGGCCGGGGGTGCCCGGGGTTGGCCAGCGGCTCCCTCGGGACGAAATCGCGTGCGAGCCGGGACTGGGCGAAACCGCGCCCGAT
>Ga0082212_10001721_pt1 | contig 32123 bp, 33 predicted proteins | sample TergutNt197P3_FD_71548 | JGI IMG/M metagenome (GOLD analysis project Ga0082212, IMG submission 71548) | Neocapritermes taracua P3 segment gut microbial communities from Petit-Saut dam, French Guiana - Nt197 P3 | ecosystem: Host-associated > Arthropoda: Insects > Digestive system > Gut ... | reverse complement strand
TTAAATAAAGCTATTTCTGATATAAATAAAAATATATATTCTTATTAACTATTGAACAATTATAACATTCGAGTGTTAAAAAATTTAGATATTGTAATACTTAAATATTAAAAAATTAGAATATTAGAATATTGAAATATTGAAATACTTAAATATTAAAAAACTATGATATTGGATATATAAAATACTTAAATATTAAAAAACTATGATATTGGATATATAAAATACTTAAATATTAAAAAACTATGATATTGGATATATAAAATACTTAAATATTGAAAAGATAGAATATTAGAATATTGAAATACTTAAATGTTTATTATAATCATAAATTGAAAAAATAAAATGATTAACTATCTATTATAGATTATTATTAACAAATATGGCTAAATTATTCCAAGAAGTACTAAAATAAATACAATGGTTCCAATGGTCAATAAAAATGTAGTAATAACCATAGATGCCATGGATAATAAATACAATTTAGCTCTCCTATCAGGATCTTTAAAATAATGTTCAATTGGATCTCTTCTCATAATAACACTTTTTTATCTTAATAATATACTTTTTAAAAATTATATTCTAATTAATTTTAAGCTAGTTTTTAATTTATATTATTATTTTTATTAATTATAAAATAATTTATTTAAATTTATAAAATAATAAGATTTTAAGATTAGATAATTTATTCAATAATTTTTTAAATTTATAAAATAATTAAGAATATTTATTCTTAGATAATTATATCCTATAATTTATATGTAAAATTATAATTATAAATCTAATTATATAAAATATGTTAATATATAATATATAAAAATAATTCTAAAAATCTTAAAAAATTATAAAAATTTAAATTAATAAATATAAAATATAAAAATATTAAATAAAAAATTATAATTAAAAAATAAAAAGAATTAAAAAAATAAGAAAATAAAAAAAATAAAACAAAAAAATAATAAGAAATATAATAAATAATGATTATTATACTACTCATTAACTACTTCAACTGGAATTAAAGTTAAAAATCCTAAAAGGTCTCCTTTTTCAATTTTCCCACTTTCTACAACAACAAAAGCTGCTCTATTGACAGTTTTTTCCATAGTGAGTGGAATATGAACCTCTGAACCAACAGCTATTGGATGACCATATCTATTAGATGCATACGCGCCAATAGTCTCAATGTGGTTAGCTGGGATATCAATTTCTTCAATTTTAATTGAAACAGATTTTCCCTCTTTAAGTTTAACATTTTCATCAGCTACAATGAGTCTTGATAAAACAGGAAGTTCACCTATTTTTAAAAACATTTTCCCATCATCTGAATGATGAGTCTCCTTTTTGAATTGACCAATTGGGTTTAAAATTCTGACCATTTGAATCCCACTTTAATTACTCTGCTTCCATTGTAGACTTAATCATCTTCAATCGAACAAAGTTTTCTCTTTCCATCTCTTCAAGTCTCATTTCGATAGATTTAACAGTATTCTGCAATCTAGGAATCATAATATGCTCCAAAGCATTAACACGACGTTTGGTAGATTCAATTTCAGCTGCTAAAAGATAAATAGTTTTTTCTATTTCTCCTAACTCCATTATTAAAGCAAGAGATTCTTCAAACTTTTTAGCTGCTTCATCTAACCTAACTGAAGTATCAACAAAACTGTAACCTCTATCTATTAAAGTTCTTTTATCTATTTTAGAATCCATTACAGGTACAACAACGCCCATAATACTTCGAGAATCTATATCAACATCAACAGACTCTTTAACAGATAAGGCTGACTTTTGAACTGATGAATCACCCATTACAACTTGGGCTGCAGTTAAATTTTCAAAAGCACTACTTAAAGTTTCTTCAACATTATCACGGGCTCCTTTAACTCTATCTAAAATATCAAAAAACTCTTTAATTAAAGCATCACGTTTTTCTTTAAGTAAACTATGCCCTTTAACAGCAAGTTTTTCTCTATCTTTGAGTTTTAATAACTCCATACGAGTAGGATTAATCCCTTCCATCGTTTCTTGTGCCATTTTATCCTCCTAAACTTTAATTAGGATATTTAATATTGAACATAAATGCTCAATATTAGTTTTCTGGAAGATATATAGGAATATGTTCTTCCTTAACCCTTTTAAGTTCAGATTTAGGTAATATACTTAATAGCTTCCAGCCAAGATCTAAAGTTTCTTGAATAGTTCTATCTTCATCTTTAGCTTGAGTAATGAATTCTTTTTCAAATGCATCAGCAAATTGTAAGAACTTTTGATCCCTTTCAGTAAGAGCTTCTTCACCAACAACTGCAACTAAATCTCTTAAGTCACGACCTTCTGCATAAGCAGAATAAAGCTGATCAGATACTCCACTATGGTCTTCACGAGTTCTCTCTTCACCAATACCCCCACTCATTAAACGAGATAATGATGGAAGTACATCTACTGGAGGATAAATACCTTTTCTGTGAAGATCACGAGTAAGCACAATTTGTCCTTCAGTAATATATCCAGTTAAATCTGGAATTGGGTGAGTAATATCATCTTGAGGCATGACCAAAATAGGCATCTGAGTAATAGAACCTTCCTTGCCTTCTATACGCCCTGCACGTTCATAAATACCTGCTAAATCAGTGTACATGTAACCAGGATATCCTCTTCTTCCAGGCACCTCATCACGAGCAGCTGAAATTTCCCTTAAAGCTTCACAATAGTTAGTTAAATCAGTTAAAATAACTAATACATGCATATTTTTTTCAAATGCAAAATATTCTGCAGTTGTAAGAGCCATCTTAGGAGTAAGAATTCTTTCAACAGCGGGATCATCTGCCAAGTTCATGAAAAGTATAGCATGGTCTAAAGCACCAGTTCTTTTAAAATCATTTTTGAAAAAGTTAGCTTCTTCGTGAGTAATACCCATAGCAGCAAATATAACTACAAATTCAGTTTCTTCACCAACTACTTTAGCTTGTCTTGTAATTTGTGCAGCTAAATCATTGTGAGGTAAACCAGATCCTGAAAAGATAGGTAATTTTTGACCCCTTACTAAAGTGTTCATTCCATCAATAGTAGAAATACCAGTTTGAATAAACTCTGCAGGGAATGCCCTTGCAGAAGGATTCATCGGACTACCATTAATATCTAACTCTTTTTCTGATATGATATCAGGACCATTATCAATAGGTTCACCAGCACCATTAAATTGGCGTCCTAACATTTCTACAGAAACACCAATTTTAGCTGTTTCTCCAGTAAAGCGAGTTTTAGTATTTTTAGTATTTAAATTATCTGTTCCTTCAAACACTTGAATAACCGCAATATCACGTTTAACCTCAAGAACTTGGCCTTTTCTGTTTTCTCCATTAGGTGTTTTAATTTCAACAATTTCATTGTAAGCAACACCTTCTACTCCTTCAACAATCATTAAAGGACCAGCAACTTCAGTAACTGTGGTGTATTCTCTTGTTTTAATTTCAGTATTCATTTTTACACCTCACCACATTGTTTGACAATTTCATCTTGAACAGCCTTCACCTTTTCAGAAAATTCATTTTCAGCAACAAACTTCAGCCTACCAATATCTTCTTTAACAGTAAGTGCAATTATATCTTTTGAGGAAGCACCTCTTTCTAGAGCATTATTTGCTTCTTTTTGGAACATTAAAATAGTATTTAAAAGTCCAAATTGTTTTAAAGGTGAACAATAAGTATCAACTTCATGATATGCATTTTGTTGTAAGAAATCTTCTCTTAACATACGAGTAGTTTCTAATGTAATTTGTTCTGTATCTGGAAGTGCATCTGGACCAACAAGTTGCACGATTTCTTGAAGTTCAGATTCTTTCTGCAATAGAACCATAGCTTCATCACGAACTGCTCTCCAGTCCCCACCAACAGTTTCTCTCCACCATTCTTGTACACTATCTACATATAATGAATAACTTTGTAACCAATCAATTGAAGGGAAATGACGTTTATCTGCAAGAGATGCATCTAATGCCCAAAATACTTTACAAATACGTAAAGTGTTTTGTGTAACAGGTTCAGATAAATCCCCACCAGGAGGAGAAACTGCTCCAATAACAGAAACAGATGCGATTTTACTTTCGGTTCCAAAAGTTTCAACTCTTCCAGCTCTTTCATAAAACTGAGCAAGACGTGAAGCTAAGTATGCTGGGTATCCTTCTTCACCAGGCATCTCTTCAAGTCTTCCTGAAATCTCCCTCATAGCTTCTGCCCAACGAGAAGTTGAATCTGCCATGAGAGCAACATCATAACCTTGATCACGGAAGTATTCTGCAATAGTTATACCAGTATATACACAAGCTTCACGAGCTGCAACTGGCATATTAGATGTGTTAGCTATAAGAACTGTTCTATCCATCAAAGGATTTCCAGTTTTTGGGTCTTTAAGTTCTGGGAACTCTAAAAGTACCTCAGTCATTTCGTTTCCACGTTCTCCACAACCAACATAAACAATAATATCTGCATCAGCCCATTTAGCTAATTGCTGTTGTGTAACAGTTTTACCTGCCCCAAATGGACCAGGAATAGCTGCAGCACCACCTTTAGCTATAGAAAAGAAAGTATCTTGTGCTCTTTGACCTGTCACAAGAGGAATGTCTGGATCAAGTTTTTCTTTATAAGGTCTACCTTTTCTAACAGGCCATTTTTGAAGCATTTGAACTTTTAATGTTTCAGTTCCAATCTCAATCTCAACAATGTCTTCTTCTACAGTAAATTCCCCTGAAGAGACAATACTTTTAATTTTACCTTCAATACTTGTACCATCAGTTTTTGGAGGAACTAAAATCTTTTGTAAAACTGCTGAAGTTTCTTGAACTTCTCCAAGAACATCCCCAGTTTCTACTTTATCTCCTACTTTAGCTAAAGGTTTGAAAGTCCATTTTTTATCTTTATCAATAGATGGTACATCAACACCCCTTTCAATAAAGTCACCAGTTTTAGCTTTAATAACTTCAAGTGGTCTTTGAATTCCATCAAAAATTGAACCCATAATACCTGGCCCAAGTTCTACAGATAGTGGCCCACCAGTACTTTCTACTTTTTCGCCAGGCTTTATCCCAGCTGTTTCTTCATAAACCTGAATGGTTGCAGTATCTCCTTCAAGCTCAATAATTTCTCCAATGAGCTTGTCGTCACCTACCTTAACCATTTCATACATTTGAGTTCCTCTCATCCCATCTGCGATGATAACAGGCCCTGCAATTTTAATAATATTTCCTTCAGTAATCATTTAACCATCTCTACCCCAATAACTCTTTTGATAAGTTCACCTATAGGGTCACTGCCCCTATCAGATGGGCCAGATTTATCTGGTATTTCAATAATCATTGGCAATACATCAGAACCAATTTTTTTGTCCATATATTCCCTAATATTATCAGCTATCTTTTCTGTAATAATTATAATTGAAATGTCATCATTCATTAATTCATCTAATGCATTTTCTGCATCTTTATTTGTTTCTACAACTTTACTTACTTTTACTCCACCAAGTTGAAAACCAGTAACAGTATCAATATCCCCAATTATTGCTACAGATGACTTCATACTAACATCTCCTGAATTTCAGATACTGGAAAGTTGACTTCTCTTTTAGCCCTTGCAATAATCTTTAAGTTCTTTATTTCTCTTTCTTTTTGGTTTAAAAACCCTAAAATAGGGCCAATACCCAATGGTTTTTTCAAAGCTAAAGACTTTGTATTATTGATAATATATTCATCTAAAGCTTTTTCAAATACAGAAATAGAACCAGTTTCATTATATTTTGAAAGAGCATCTGCAAGGATTGAAGAATAACTAGTTCCTTCTAAACTAGAAATAACTCCCGCTACATCTTCAGATTCCATTAAATCTTTTAATTTCCATTCTCTCAATTCAAAGCCATCATTCACCATATATTGTGAAGTTTCATCATAAGACAAACCATCAGCTTTTGCCCTAATAATTAATTTAATATTAGCTACATCAACTTGATTACCAATATATTGGTAAAGAATTTGAGAGTTTTCATCAGAAGGTATACCTGAAGATTCTAAAAGATTCTTTAGATAATATTTATCTAATGCAGATTCTAAATGTAGAACTGATTTAGATTCCTCATATTGAGGAAGTGCATCTTCAAGAACAGACGCATATTCAGTATCATCTAAACCTGTAACAATATCTGTTATATTATTAACATCAACCAACTGTTCAATTTCACTATAAAGAGATCCAGAAGGAATTAAAAAATTCAAAATAGTATCTTTATCCAACCCCATTGCTTTTGCTGCAATTAAACTTTTAATATTTTGAATATCTGATTTTTTAGCTAATATATTAAAAGATTTTTGAATATCTTTAGGAGCTATTCTTGAAAGTAAGTTATAAGTTTCTGCTAGTTCAATGTCTAGTGCTTTTTCAAGAGGATAGTTATCTAAATACGCTGCATAATCTGGGAAACCCCTAAGATAATTTACAACTTCATCAATATCAGAAGCTTCTACTATTTCAGAAAGTTGTTTTTCATCAAATAATCTTCCTTTTCTAGCTCTTACTCTTGCGGAAGGATTGAGATAAGGATAAATATCCAAAACTGGTCTGCTTGCAATGATAACAATAATTGCACCTACAACAATAACAACAAGAACTATAAGTACCAAAAAAGCCTCTGGTGTTAAGCCCACTTGAGTTATCAATGTAGTAATTTCATCAGCCATATTTCTCTCTCCTAATCAAATAAAACCTTAGCAACTTCAGATCTTAAAGCTTTTTTATATCTTAACATTCTAGCTTCAATAGTATTGTTAACTTCAATTTCGCCATTTTTAGTTTTAAGTATAGCACCACCAATTGTATCAATTGCTTGACCAAATTCTAAGTGTGTATCTTTACCAGTTACAGATTTAATCTCACTAGTTAGTGTATCAAGATTGGTAACTTTAGATTTATCTTCCTCTTTGATGTGGATAATTAAGTCCCCACCACCAATTTCAGTAGCGGCTTCTTTAATCATTTTCATCAAAGCATCAGAATATTCTGACGCTTCAGAAGAAGCTATACTTACTAATTCTTCATTAGCTTTTTCAAAAGCAGCATCAATTACTTCTTCTCTTGCCTCTAATCCCATTCTTCTGGAATTCATCTTAGCTTCAGATATTATTTGCTGATACCTCATATCAGATTGCTTTTTTGCATCATCCAATATTTTATTCTTTTCAAGTTCTGCTTGCTTATTTCCATTATCCATAATGGAATTAACTTCAACTTCAGATTCTTGGAGGATGCTGTCAGCTTTTGCCTGAGCTTCAGACATTATATTAGAGACAATTTTTTCTGTCCCAGAGCTCATTTAATTGACCTCCATTTAACCTAAAATTCCGCCGAATACCATAAGCAAGATAGCAATCAAGAAACCATAAATAGCCTGAGTTTCTGGTAATGCAGAGAAAATAATACCTTGAGCAAACATACTTTTATCTTCTACCATTGCGCCAACAGAGGATGCTGCAGCTATACCTTGACCCATACCAGAACCAAGTCCTGCAAATCCAATCGATGCACCTACACCAACAGCTACAAGCCCAGTAGTAGTTGAAAGTCCAGCTCCTCCACCGAGTAAACCTGAAAATACAAGTAGCAAGATAGCAATCAAGAAACCATAAATAGCCTGAGTTTCTGGTAATGCAGAGAAAATAATACCTTGAGCAAACATTCCTTTATCTTCTGCTACAGCACCTACACTCCCAGCTGCTGCCATACCTTGACCTAAACCTGATCCTAGGCCAGCGAATCCAATAGCTACTCCAGCACCAATAGCTGCAAGAGCAGTACCTAACATAATTTCTACCATAATTTATCTCCTTTTATTATTTTAATTAATAATATTCTTTTAATTTTTTATATTGTTATAATTCTATTATATTTAGTTTTAATTAATAATCACTATTATTTTATTCTAAATAATTACTATTATTTTATTCTAAATAATTACTATTATTTCAATTAATAATTACTATTAACATTATAAACTTTTATTAGAATTTTTATAAAATTATCATGTAATATAAAACTACAATGAAATTAAATTATTGATTAATAAAAACATAAATCAATCATCTTTTACTTTTGTGAAAGTTCTTTTTGCACTAAATGGATTAAAATTATTTTTTCCACCCATAAAGAATTGAGAGAAAAATTCAACATAATTCAAACGAAGTGCGTTAATAAAACCACCTAATACTTGGAACATGAAGTTTACTATATGGCCAAATAAAAACACAAGAATTGCGAGTATAATTCCAATACCTGGAACCATTCCATTTAACATCTCTGCTAAAATATTAACAGTCATTGCAATTCCTCCAGTAGCTAAACAGAGTGCTAACAGACGAGCATATGACAAAATATCCCCCATAAATGAGAAAATATCCATAATTCCATATGCACCTCCACCCCATAAAAGTAGTAATAAACTTGCTACAAGGAGTGCTCCTCCAAGACCCATACCTATCATGCCAATTGATGGAACAATAAATCCAAGTGCTAAGAAAACAATACCTGCTTCTAATACAAACCAAACAATCTGAGAGGTTATAGCTTCTTTTTTATCACCATATCTCCAATTATTAATCATACCTAATATAAAACCAACATTGGTATAAATAACACCACAAATAAGTGCCAATATTAGTATGTTTTGAGGTTGTCTAAATGCATCTATAGCTGGGATAACCGTTGGTAAAGCATTTTCTAGACCAATAACGAATCTTGGGAAAAAGTCCCCAATAAATCCTCCTGTTAAAAGTCCCAGTACAACTGCCCATATACCACACATCATGAAAATAGCACCAAAACTTTTCATAGTGTCATTGACTTTACCCATACCTCTGTATAGAATAAAACCAATTAATGAAACAAAAATACCATAAAATGCATCAGTTAAATTAAAACCAAAGAAAAATGGTAGTGTAATAGCTACTAACATTGTAGGGTCAATCTCTTTGTATTTCAAAGGTGCATACATATCTACAATTACTTCATATGGCTTTGCATACCAATTGTTATTATGAAGAATAGGAACATTTGAATCATCTTCCCCAATATCCTCAAGTTCAACTATAGCATGCCCTTCACTTGACTTAATAATAATTTCACTAGCTTCATCAGCCTCTTTTAAAGGCACCCATGCTTCAAGCATAGTTGTTTTATCAGTTTGACCAAAAGTTGTGAAAATCTCATTTCTTTCTTTTTCAATTTCTAACTGTTCTTTTAAAATTAAAACATCTTGATCATATTTTAGAGCAAGATTTTTAAGTTCATCCAAAAGTTGATCCTTTTCTTTTTCAATTTCTTCAATTCTTGATTTTGAATGCTTAATGATTTGTGATGGATTTCCACTCAATCCACTTAAATCATACTTTTCAAATTCAAATTTTCTAAGTAAAGAGTAAATCTCTTCTCTAAATTCATTTAAAGTAATTACTATAAGAATTTCAAAGTTACTATTCTTATCTTTCTTACCTTTTTTATCACTTGAAACAACATTAGAATCTTCTAATACTTTTAACTTGTCAGTTATAGCATTAGCTTCTTCCTTGAATTTTGAAGCATTTTCAACGTCAATCCTTCCAACAAGTGTTGTTGTATGCTTAGTATCATTTAAAAAAGCTAAATCTAAGTTAAAAGTGTTTAACTTTATAGCTAATTCTTCATTTGATTTAAGCTCACTTTTTTCACTGTCAAGAGCTGAAATTTTATCTTCTAAAACCTTTGTCTGCGATTCTACTTCATTTAAAACGGATTGTGCTTTGATTATTAATTCATCAGCACTTAATTTTTCCACTTCTTTTTTTTCAGGAATTATTGGGTTTATGAAAGACATTATCACGTCTTTAATATTGCCTTGCCCCTCTAATACATTTGCAAAGGTTTCAGTAATCCCCGTAGCTTTCATTAGAAGTGAAGAAATTTTTCCAGTATTTGAAGTTGCCTTTGAAGGTGATAGAAGTTGTGCCCATTCCGGATTTTGTTGAATACGCTCAGAAATATCATCAATTTGAACTATACCCTTTTCATGTAGTGCTTCGACCACCTTATCTGAGTATTGATCTAATGTTATTATCTTAAGTTTACGCATTCTCTCTGTTTGGAACATTCATCTCACACTACAAAATATTTTTGACAATAATTGAAGCAGCTTCCTCAACATTAGCCATAGATTTGTCTTTAATAGACATTACATCAGTTTTAGCATTAGATGTTATAGAATTAGCTTCTCTTCTTGCATTTTCTTTTGCTTTAAAAATAGTATCTTTAGCTTCTTCATTAGCTGAGTTCTTAGCTGTTTGTATCGACTCATCAGATTTAATCTTAGAATTCTCAATCATTTCAGTTGATTTGACTTTAGAATCTTCGATTAATTGATCAGCGTCGTTTTCAGCTTTTTTAATCTGTGTAATAGCTTCCGATATCGCTGTCATAATTAACCACCATGGTAAATGAAACTTTATTATGCATTATATATATCTTTTTCTATTTGCCTTTATTATAAAATAAAATTCAATCTTTTTAAAAATAAGTAATAATAATTATAAAAATAATTAATAATAAGTATAAACATTAATGAAATTAAGATAATAATAAAAATTAATAAAAATAATAATAAAAATAATAAAATAAAAATTAATAAAAATTAATAAAATAATAATAAAAATTAATAAAAATAGTTAAAATACATATAACATATATAAAACAATTCAAATAATAATAAAAATAGTTAAAATACATATAACATTAATGAAACAATGCAAATAATAATAAAAATGATAATAAATATGTAATTATAGTGGTTAATTATTCGTTATAGTCTAATTATCATCATAAATTAATAATATGTTTAAATATTAATTTAATTTTTTATATATAATATAAGAATAAATTATTGGTATTGCAGCTATTAAAACAAGAGATATTATTAAAGCAACATAGAAATAATTAAGATTCCCACTTAAATATGAAGCTAGAGAAAAAGTAAGTAAAACAAATCCTCCTATCATAAAAGTATAGGAACCTAATTTATGTGTTTTCTTCCAAACTATTTCATTTTTTAAAGTCCAAGGTGTTCTAATACCTATTATTTTATTAGGTTTGATTTTTTCCATATAATGAGCTATGAAAATAAAGAAAACAGCTAAAATTATGCCTATAATAGAAACCATCTCAATATTTAAGAAAATTTGAGAATAATTTGAACTTGAATCAACAAAATTTAAGGCCAAAAGTATGGGAATCCAAGAAATAGGCATTAAAATAGCTACTACAGCTGAAATTATTTTATCTTCAAGTTCAAATAAATCTGACTTTTTTTTATAAAGAAAACCTATGTAAACAATAGCTATAACAATAGGAATCAGTCCGATAATTAGAATATGCCATTTAGAACCAAATAAATTTACCACACCATCAATACCTACATTAATTGGAACTATATCTGGAAGCCCAAATGTTACTAAAATTATGGCTATTAAGTTTAAAATAGTTAAAGGAAAGATATACTTTATAATTTTCATGGAAATTCCTTTTTTTACATATTTATCAATTTTATATCAAAATTATAATTAGTATATTTTATTATAATTAGTATATTTTATTATAATTAGTATATTTTATTATAATTATTACTTTATAATTATATTATTATAATTATTATTTTATATATAATTATTATTATTTTATAATAATATTATCTATAATAATAATTTAATAATTACTAACTATAATAACTATAATTATTAATAATTAATTATTTAGGTTTTTTATAGAAAAATCGTAAAAATCCAGAAGGTAACTTTTTAATATAAGCTAAAATAGCTAAAATAGCAAAAAATCCACCTATAATTAAGAAAAAAAGATTATATAATGGTTTAAAGAAAACTAATCCAACAATTGCAAAGACTATCCCCTCTATTAATAAGATAGCTTTATTCCATTGAGGTTTAAAAACAGTAAGAGGATAAGCTATCCCTAATAAAAATAAGATTGTGCTTGAAGCAATTGAATCTGCAGCAAGAGATGAATTGTCAAGATTAAAAAATGGTAAAAGGCCCCATGTTACCATGATAAATGCAAATACTATTGAAAATTGTTGAATTCTACTATATGACAAAAAATTCCTCCTAATAATGTTATGTTACTGTTTAATTTTATTTTAAATTGATTATCTTTAATTTTATTATTATAATTCTATTATATTATTATATTTATTATACAATTTAATAAATATTTTATTATACAATTTAATAAATATAATAAATATCTATATTATAAAATGCATATTATAAACACATTATATTTTATAAAATATATAATATTAATATTATTTTTTAGTTTATATAATATCAGATTATAAATTTTTATGTAAAGAACTATCAACATTTTGTAAATATTTTTTTACATTTTGTTAAATATGTTTAACATTTATAATATATAAACTTAATTGTATTTATTATATAATTTATTTAATAGTTTTAAAATAATGAAAAAATAAAAAATAAAAAAATATATAGAAATTTAAAAAAATATATAGAAATTTATAAAAATATATAGAAATATATAAATAATAAATAATAGTATAATAAAATGTAATAAAGATTTATACATTACAAATGAAAATTCATTAATAAAATTAAAATGTTAAAATAGGTGATAAAATGGATAATAAAGAAAAAGTAATTCAAGCTTTCAAAGACTCAGATGAACCATTAAATGCAACAAAAGTAGCTAAAATCTCAGGTGTTGAAAAAAAAGAAGTTGATAAAATAATGAAAGATCTAAAAAAAGACGAAACTATAATCTCTCCAAAAAGATGTTACTGGGCTTATAATGAGGGATAATTAATTCTTTCTAAATTATTTTTTAATTATTTCATTAATTTTTATTATTATCTTTATTTATAACATACATTATCTATATAAATACTAATTTCTTAATTAAAATCAATCTTTTCAATATCATCAAATTCAACAGGATTTCCATCAATGTCCGTAGATTCTGTTGTAATTAGAACTATTTTTGATTTTTTAAATAAGTAAAATATAAAGTAGGCCATGTACATTATACACACAACATACAATATTCGTGAATCATCATAACCCATGAATAATATCAAGAATAAAAATAAAACATGAAAATACCACTTTCCAAAATTCCTTTTTTTAAATATAATATGTTTTGTATCAGAAGAAATGGTTTTATAGCCATTATCAAGGAAAGGCTTAGCTATACTTTCCATATCATCAAAATTCTTTGCTTTTAGGATTATTGGTTTTGTCATTTTTTCACATACAATTAAAAATTTATTATTCAAAAAGTAATATTTAGAAAATTAGCCATTGAATAAATAACATTTAATAAATCAATCCTTATAAATAACTAACTCATCTACACTTTTTCTAGTTGTGTTCCTACCTTCATCATTTGGATATCCTAGAGGTGTAAACAAAACAGGTTCGTATTCTTCATCAAGATTTAAAAAATCAACAGCAGCATATTTCTTAAAAGCCCCTATAAAACAAGTTCCAAGACCAAGATTACAAGCTGCAAGAGTTATATGATCCATAATAATACCTGCATCAATGTCACTTATGTTTTTTCCATCCCATGGTCTAGTCCAACATTTTGCTGGAGCCATAGCTAAACATAATACTATTGGAGCTTCAACAAACCATGGTTGATGATAAATTTTTTTCAAAGCATCTTTATGTTTTTTTGTATCAATAACATATATTTTGAAAGCTTGGGCATTTACACCAGTTGGAGCTAATATTCCTGCTTTTAAAACTTTATCTAGCTTTTCTTTTTCTATAGTTTGATTTTTATATCCTCTTACACTATACCTTTTTTCAATAAGTTCAAAAAATTCCATAAAATGCTCCTTTAAAAAAAATTTAAAAAATTATATTAGATTTATATTTTAAAATAAAATAATGAAAATAAGCTATGATTTAAACTAAAATATATGTCAAATTTGATAATATTAATAAAATTTTAATATACTTAATAAAATTGATAATCTTTAATAAATTATAATATAATGAATTTAATAATACTAATAAAACTGATAATCTTTAATAAAAATTATAATCATGACGAAATTTAATAATACTAATAAAACTGATAATCTTTAATAAAAATTATAATCATGACGAAATTTAATAATACTAATAAAACTGATAATACAATAAAAATAAAAAATAATTAGTTGATTTAGAAGAAATTTCTAAATCATTAAATTTTCTTGATTCCTCGACCTCTTTTAGTTCCACGTTTTCTATAGTGAGATTTTTGTCTGGTTCTTTTATTGGTTCCTTTTACCTTAGCCACTTAAATCACCTCCATCATGAATAATTTTAATTTTTGAAAATTTTATTTAAATAAATTTGAACTTTGAAGTCCTTAATTTTTAATAAATTTAATTTTGTAAAAATCTCATAATATTAAATTAATATAAGTAAAATTTTTAGCATAAATATATATTTTAAACATCTCATTTAAAGATTTCTATTTTTCTTAATTTAATAATAAAAAATAATATATTAAATATTATTATTTAATTCTATACTATTAAACAAGTGTATACTGCCAAATTACACTAATACTTCATATTTTTAAATAATATTAAATATTTTTAAAATAAATATCCTTAAATATCATTAAAAACTAGGAAATGGACTAAAATTACTATTGTATCCAATATCCAACTTTTTTATAAGCATAAAGGTCACATTGATATTCACTCCATTGCCAATTTAAAACATGGGCCATTTCATGATAAACTACAAATGGATCTTTATAAGCAATAACAACTTTAGTAGCTTTATAGCCATTATTATAAGTAATTCCTAAAGTATACTTATTTCCTGCATTTCCTTCATAAACAGTTACATATTTATTTAACTCATTAATACTTCTTTGATAAGCATCGATTGGATTCGAGTAATATACCTTAGTTGGATTATTAGAAAGTAAAGTACCATTCCAATAAACATAACGAGGTGTGGACTTAATAGATGTCGTCCTTTTAACAGTATTCCCTAAAGAATCAGAAACTTCAACATTAATATTTAGTTTTCCAATTTCTTTATAAGAAATTTTCCCAATATATGTCCAATTTTTAGAATTAGAACTGTTATAACCATTACAATTAGCAGCTATAGGGTTATGTTTAAAAGAGAGAGTTATTCCCCTAACTTTTCCAAGCACTTTTTTTGATTTTTTATCTGTTATAACCTCTATGTAAAAGGGGTTTCCAGCAGTTATAGTTGTTACATTAGAATTTAATGATTTTATTTTTGGAGCTACATTGTCTACATTTAAATAAGTGTGTTTTTTATGAACCTTTTTTTTATAATCAACAGCTTTAATATTGAGTTTATATCTACCAGTTTTGTAATTTTTAGTTTTTAAATTATAATACCAAATACTGTTTTTGTTTTTTTTAAGCTTGAAAGTGCCTTTACCTTGGATATTAGCAGAAACCGATTTTGCAGATTTCGAAGTACTGACTTTTATTTTAATTGTTGTTCCAGATTTAAAAGTAGAACTAGATACAGAAACCTGTTTAATTATATTTGGAGTCACTTTAAAAGATTTCGAAGTAATTGTGGAACTTGAAGTATTAGATTTAGTAGAATCAGTATTTTTAACATCCCCTCCATAAACAGTACCTGTGAGAAGAAGTATTGAAAATACTAAAATTAATGTGAGAAGTACCTTATTAGCCATTTTAAACACCAAATCGAATAAATATATCCATTATATCCATTTTATTAAGTATTATAATATAATATAATTATTATGAAATATAATATAATATGATTATTATTATGAAATATCCTATAATTAATTATGAAATATAATATAAAATGATTATTATTATTATTATTATTATGAAATATCCTATAATTAATTATGAAATATAATATAAAATGATTATTATTATTATTATTATTATTATTATTATTATGAAATATCCTATAATTAATTATGAAATATAATATAAAATGATTATTATTATGAAATATAATATAATTAATATACTATATATAATAATATTATAATTATAATGTTAAAAGTAATTAAATAACTATAAATTATAGATATTGTATAATATTTCAATAAAAATATAATAATACTAATAATAAATTATTAAAGATACTTATGAATATAATGATAAAATAGTGAATAGATATTATAACTGTATAATAACATAAAGAAAAAAATAATTATTAAAAAATGAATTGTAATATTATCTACTATTTAACATATAATTTATGAATCTTATCATATATTAATCTTTCGCTTAGTAATTAAAATTAGTAACTCTAATAATATTTTTTAAAAGTATTATTAATAATATATAAAAATAGTATTTAAAATTAGATTTCATCATTTAAGTGTTTATCTTCATATCCACAATATGAAATATCATCGATGTTGCAAAACTTTCTAAATCCTTCTTTTTTTGTAATTTCTTCATTAACATGGGCAATGATTCCAGGAATTCTGCCAATCATAAACATCCCAATACCTAATGAGCTAGAAAATCCCATATCAGAAAGAATAGCACCATTAGCTCCATCAAGGTTAATATATATTCCTTTTTTTTCAGAGAGGATTTTTTCAATGGCTAAAGCTAATTTTGTATGTTTACCTATACAATCTTCTTCAGTAGCTAACTCCATTAATTTAACTCCTCTAGGATCTTTAGTATGATATCTGTGACCAAATCCTGGTACTTTCTCATTATTATTTGAATAATAATTTACAATATTATTAGCTAATTCTTTGATTTTAAAATCATCAAAATCTATTAAATCACTACAAACACTGTTATTTAATGAATTTTGAAATAAATTCATTGCTTTTTCAATAGCTCCTGCATGTTTTTCACCAAAAGATAGTAATCCTCCAGAAAGGGCAACATTTAAGGGAGACCCTGAAGAAGCAATTAATCTTGATGTTTGAGTACTTGGAGAAGTTACTCCATGATCACAAAATGAAACTAAAACATGATTAAACATTTTAGATTCTTTAGGAGAAGGCATTCTCCCTTTTAAAAGTAAATAAACCATATCAGAAAAGCTAATATTAGCTATTAAATCTTTTTGAGAATATCCTCTGGTTACTATCTTATTTGATTCAATATCTGTAATAGCTGTGTTAATTTTAAACTCTTCATTTTTAAGAGAATTATCTTTAATTTTTTCTCCATTAGCCATAAAACTCCCCAACAATATTTTTTATACTTATTTATTATTAATAATCAAATGAATAATTAAAATTAATAAAAATATATTATAATTAATAAAAATATATTATAATTATAATGAATAATTAAGTATTAAATAATTATTATACTTTATAATAATTAAATTATAAATAAATACAATTTACTTAAACAAATAATTAAAATATTAAATAAATACAATTTACTTAAACAAATAATTAAAATATTAAATAAATACAATTTACTTAAACAAATAATTAAAATAAATAATATTAAAATTATTAAATAACTAATCAATTTCAATAGTCGCTACTCTTGGCTCAATAAAGCAACATGGGCGAGTAGCTAATATTCTAACACCACTTGCTCTTTGTGGGCCAATTTTTACAAAAGATCCAAGAGAACTTGTCTTACCACCTAGACCCATAGGACCAATATTAGTTTTATTAATTTCATCAGTTATATATCTTTCAATATCTGATTGAATATTCAAATTCCCATAAACCATAGCTTTAATTAAGAGAGAATTAGCTTCATAGTGAGTTCTCCCAATACCAATAGCTGGAATACATGGTGTGCATCCTAAAAGAGACAAACTTTCTTTAAATCTATCTATAGCTACATTTAAAACTTCTTTATAATCCCTTTTATGAAAAACTCTATAAGTATTAGCTCTGATTTCTGGTCCACCCCCTAATAGTAATAGATGAATTCTTATTTTATCATCTAAGTTAATATTCAAATTATTATTTAAATTATTATTTAAATTACTATCTAATTTACTGTTTAAATTACTATTTAAATTATAATTTAAATTACTATCTAATTTACTGTTTAAATTACTATTTAAATGTTCATTATCAAAATTGTCTATTAAAAATGAAGGAGATGCAAGTTTTTCACTTTCATTAAATAATCCTTTTGATTGTGAAATTCTTTCTAAGTCATTGCCTTTTACTGCCATTGGCCTTCCAGGCAAATTTTTAAGCCCATTAGCTATTCCTTTTTTAATGTCTTCTAAAAATTCTCCAGAAATATTTCTATTTTTACCAAGTTCAATAAAAACATGCGGAATTCCAGTATCATCACATAAAGGAAGTTTTTTCTTATTAGCTATTTTAGCATTTTTAAGCATAAGTTTAAGTGCCCAAATTGCATTTTCATCATCTTCTTGAGCTAATGCTTTTTTAAAAGCAGTTATTCTGTCAGTAGGATAAGAAGTGCTAGCTTTAATAAGTGATTTTTCAATTTTTAATGATAGATTCATAATATACACCTATCTATAAATCCTCTTTATTTTGTTAATTTTATCAAAATCACTATCAAAAGAAACAATCTGGTTAATTCCCATTTCTTGCATTATTTGTAAGCTTAAACAATCAGTGAATGATAAAGTTCCATCAAAATTGATAAGTTTAAATATTGAATTATCATATAAATTCCTATTTTCATTGACTATTGTATAATTATCTTTAATATTATCATAAATCAGTTTAGCTAATTTTCCACCTAATAAAGTATTAATAGACGTGATAACTTCAGAGATTATTAAATTTGAAACTATTTTTTCAGAATCAGCTATTCTTTTAGCTATTTTGACACTGTCATTATGCCAATTATCATTTTTATTTACAATAGCTATAAAAAAAGAAGAATCTATAAAAATCATAATTATCTCCTAAATTTGTTTCTGTTAATTTTTTCACCCTTAGAAGACATCTTTTTTAATTTCACAGCATCTGTTTTATGCTCACTTCGACCAATCCCAATAATATCTTCAAAATTGCTTTTTTTTCGAAAATTAACATAAATACTCCCTTTTTCATCAAAAAACCATTCTACAATATCATCAACTTCCAATTTCAATTTATTTCTAATTTCAGAAGGAATAGCTGTTTGAAATCCTTTATATATTTTTGTTGACATAGACAAAATATCACCTATTGATTGCTATATTTTCTAATAATTATTATATTTATTATAATATTTAAATATTTCTAATAAAATAATATTTTTCTAATAAAATAAAAAATATTAGACAAATATGAAAATAATAAAATAGTAAAAAACAAGAAAAATAAAAAGCTGAATGTGCTCACACACTATGATTATTAATATAAATATATATATAATATAATATAAAAAAAATAAAAATTAAAAAAAAAATTAGATTTAAAAATAATATAATTAATAACAATGAACATAAAAGATTAGTGAACAATTATACTACTTTTAAATTGGAAACAAACATAATCTTATTTTAAAAATTTATAATCTATTTTTAATTTAGTCATTTACTCTTTATACCATTCAAGCCCATGATCATTAAGAGATACATAGCTTTTACTTGCAAAATCAATAGAAGGAATTCTTAACGCTTCTTTACCACTAGCTAACTTCACAAATTTATATTCAAGAATCTGAGAGTTTCCCACTTGAGGGTACTTCTCAACTGTTCCATCTCTCCAATATATCAAAACATTTGTGAAAGTTATCTTCCCATCAGATACCTTATAATTTCCAGATCTATAGTGAGTTGGAGCACCTATTCCACTAGTATACATAAATGTTCCGTTTTTATTAAAAGTATATGTCTTATAATAATACTCAGTAGAACTTATAAAAAGCTTTGTATTCCAACCTCCTATTAACTTTGAATCAATATTTGAGTCTGTATTTCCATTTGCCTTTTTCTTCCATTGTGCATAGTGTGTTACTTTCTTTTTAATTTTAGTAGAAGAACTAATCTTTTTTCCACCAGTTTTCTTTGTATACCAACCTGTAAACGTGTAACCTGTTCTTGTTGGTGCTTTAAGAAGTTTAACCTTTGCATTCTTTTTAACAGTAGTTATTTTTGTGTTTGCTTTTCCAATTTTGCCACCATTCGCATGCCATGTGACTTTCACCTTTTTAGGCGCTGCATCAACAGCTTGCACTGAGCCTAATATCGCTGTAAGCATTAATACAGCTATTATAGCTATAACAAGCATCGAAATTGTTTTTTTCATCTTCATAATAAAATATCTCCAATTATTATTCATTTTTTTATATAATTTTTTTTATATTATACAATTTTTATAAAAAAAATAATTATATAGTATAGGTTATATTTATAAAACAACGAATTATATAAATTTATCGATAAAACAAAAAGCTTTAAGAAAGCTACACAATTAAAAAAAAAAAATATAAAAAAAAATATAAAGGAAAATAAACCACGACAAAAAATATTTACAAAAAAAGAAGAAAAAATGATAATTTTTAGAAAAAAATAGATATATACAATAAAAAAATATGAATTTATTAAACCATAAATAAATTTAACCCCAATAACTATGACAAAGAATAATTATCATAACAATATTGTTGTCTTTTGATAAAATTGTTTTCGTCTAGTAAAATTCATGTCACTTGATAAAATTGTCTTCATTTAGAAATATTATCTTAATTTACAAATATTTAGCTTATTTAAACCAAAAAAATTAAATATTAATAGACACAACAGCTATTTATGGATTATTTTAAGAAAATACTTAAAAAATTAAAAATTAATAAAAATAAAAACAACCAAAGACTTTCTAACTTATCTAAGATAATGAAAGAAAATGAATTATCTTCACCATTTAGCTCTGATTTTAAATTAAAAGAAGAAAATTTCAATGAAAAAAAAATTAAAGAACAACTCCAAAAAATCATCTCTGAAAAAGACCATCATTTAATAGATTATATAATTAAAGATAAAGAAAAATATTTCCCTAATAATTTGAAAAGCGAAGTTGGTGTTTTTAGAGATAAAATTAATGGAAATTTATTAGCTGTAGCATATGAAAAGAATAATGAATTAAAAATACCAAAACATGTTATTGACATTGGATTTAATAATGGATTGAGCATAATATCTCATAATCACACAAATGGTTTAACCATACCTTCTATAAAAGATATAAATTCAGTATGTATGTATCAAAGTAATTATAATCCTATTTATTCTCCGAATAAAATAAGTTTATTAATTAATATTAGTTTTGAAAAAAATCAAAATAATTGTAAAGAAATCACTAATAACTATAATAAATTCCTTGAAGATAAAAAACATGAAATTCAAAGATTGTATGCTTATGAAACTAAAAAATTAAAAGACAATTACACAGATAAAACTTTAGATAAAAAACTAAATAATGATTTATATAGACCATACTTTTCTAAAAATCAAGAAATCATAGCGAAAGAAGTAAATCAGATGTTTAAAGAAAATAATATTGGGCTAAAACTATATATATTATAAAAAATAAAAAATTGTGTAGTGATAGTATGAAAAATAAAAAATCAAAAGAAGATAATCATTATACCTCATCACCTCCATTTATAGAATGGAAAAATACTAAAAAAAAGCTAAAAAGAGAAGATTATCCATTTTTAAATGATAAACAATTTGAAATGATTCAAGATTTAAATGATACTCCTGGTGAAGGATTTTCTGTTGGATAATTTTTATTCTGTATATAAAGATGATTTATATTAAAAAAATATAAATGGAAATTATTAAAAAACAAGAAAAATAAAAACCATAATATGCTTTTACATACCTATACTTGTATCTTATATAAAAATAAAAATTAAAAAAAAATAAAAATAGGAAAATTAATAAACTAATTAACTAATATCCTAAATTCAATTTCCAATAAATATATAACTGAGTATAAAACTCATGACTAATGCTTAAAAAGTCATAAAAGATGTTTTAATTATGTACTTATCGTTTTTCGAATGTATATGTATCTTTTAAAGTATATTTACCACCACTACTAAAATAGGTAGCTATTTGTAGATAATTCCCATCTTTATCAGAAAATAATTTATGTTCACTAGTCATATCGCTCTTTTTAACAGGCCCTTCTTCAAAATCCCATTTTATAATATCAAGTACTCCATACTTTCCCATATTACTCATTTGGTTAAAAGTCCTATAAGCTTTCACATCTGTGAAATATACTTTTCCATTAGAAACAGAATATTTACCTTCAAATTTATCAACATGATTAACATTACCACTAAGATCAAAATAACTGAAACGACCATCAGCAAAGAAGTAGAAGTTACGAATTATTTGGTAACTACCCATATTAGTTTTAGAATACCAATGTCCTATTAGTTCCTTCCCCTGAGTCAATGTCTTTTTCTTCCATTGTGCATAGTGTGTCACTTTCTTATTAATCTTAGTTGCAGAAGTAATCTTTTTTCCACCTGTCTTCTTTGTATACCAACCTTTGAATGTGTAACCTGTTCTTGTAGGTGCTTTTAGAAGTTTTCCTACCTTTGCATTCTTTTTAACTGGGGTTACTTTTGTGTTTGTTTTTCCTATTTTACCGCCGTTTGCATGCCATGTGACTTTTACCTTTTTAGGTGCAGCATCAACAGCTTGCACTGATCTTAATACTACTGTAACCATTATAATAGCTATTATAGCTATTAGAAACATTGAAACTAGTTTTTTGTTTTCATAATAAAATATCCTCAATAATTATTCAATTTTTATAATTTTTATTATATTATATAATTTCTATATAAAAAAAATAATAATATAATATATGTTATATTTATAAAACAACAAATTATATAAATTTATCGATGAATCTAAAAGCTATGAAAACTTCACACGATTAAAAAAAAAAAAAAAAAAAAATATAAAGGAAAATAAACCACAACAAAAAATTATTAGATAAAAATAAGAAAAAATAACAAATTTTAGTAAAAAACAGGTATGTACAATAAAAAAAATCATGAAATTATTAAATCATAAAACACTTAAAAATAAATTTATGACAAATGCTCATTATCATGAGAATATTGTTGTTTTTTGATAAAGTTGCTTTTATTTAGTAAAATTCCTGTCACTTAGTAAAATTGTCTTCATTTAGAAATATTATCTTAATTTAGAAATATTTAGCTTATTTAAACCAAAAAAATTAAATATTAATAAATACAACAGCTATTTATGGATTATTTTAAGAAAATACTTGAAAAGCTAAAAATTAATAAAAATAAAGAAGATCAAAGATTCTCTAATTTATATAAGATGAAGATAATGAGAGAAATTGAATTATCTTCACCATTTATCTCTGATTTTAAATTAAAAGAAGAAAATTTCAATGAAGAAAAAATTAGAGAACAACTCCAAAAAATCATCCCTGAAAAAGACCATAATTTAATAGACTCTATTATTAATGATAAAAAATATTATTTCCCTAATAATTTAACTCATGAAAATGGCGTCTTCCGCGATATTGATAAAGGCAATTTATTAGATGTGGTTAATGGAAAAAAAGACGGATTTAAAATACCCGAACACATTTTTAAAACTGGTGTAACAAAGGGTCTAAGTACAATGTCACATAACCATATAAACGGATTAGTTATACCTTCAAAAAAAGACATGTTGGCAATAGTTTCATATCAAAGTAAGTATAATCCTATATATTCTCCTAATAAAACAGGTTTTTTAACGAATAATAATGTCATGAAAAATGAAAGAAATTGGAAAAAAATCACAGCTAAATATAATAACCTCATTGATAATAAAAATCTTGAAATTGAAAAATTGTACCCTAAAAAAACTGCAAATATAAAAAGTAATTGTAGTGGGGATGAATTAAAAAGTAAGTTGGAAGAGGATTTATATAGACCATATTTTGCTAAAAATCAGGACAATATAAGTAAAGAAGTCAATAAAATGTTCAAAGAAAATGGTTTTGACCTAAAATTATATATATATTATAAAAAAGAATTAATGATTAGTGATAATTATGCAAAATGAAAAATTAAAAAATGATAATCCCAATACCTCAAGCCCACCATTTATAAGTGGTTTTGATAACAATAAAGGTAAAAAATTAAAAAGAGAAGATTATCTAGATTTATCAGATGAAGAGTTTGAAATGATTCAAACTTTAAATGACATGCCTGGTGAAGGACCTAATGCAGGTTAATCATTATTTATTATTTTTTTATATTATTATCCTTTAGAAACATCCATATATACTTTGTTTACTATTTTCTTTACTTGTTATGGTTTTAGTGCTGGGATTAGATATATTACATTTACTTGAATGTTTCATTAAATAAATCTAATAAGTTTAATTATTTAGAAACAATAGCTTCTGGATAATATCTTTCAATCATATTCATAACTAATTCGACTTGTTTTACTCTTGCTTTAGATTCACTATCAGTTGTATCCCAACTGTGGTGTTTTGCTACTGAACCACCAGTTTTTAAATAAACGGGAGCAGCTACTTTTATAATCTCTGGAACTTCATAGTGCCGGATGAATCCTCCAGAAGATGTAGGATTTTCAGTATGAATATCTATTGGAATATTAATAGCTTCACGTATACTTGCTATCATATTAGGAGATAAATCACGAACAGGATTAAAAGAATCTAAACCAATTGATTCAAATAACTTAGCAGATGCAGGATTACCTGCTCCAGCATGAGCAGAAAGTTTGAACCTTAGATCTTTAGCTAATTCTCCATTTTCCCTCATTTTAGCTAAAACATATAATAAACCTTCATCATAAATAACAATTCCTCTAGCTCCTAAATCTACAGCTCTTTTAACATCTTCTATGGCATAAACTAAATTATCATATCCTCTAAGACGATACCCAATTCTTGAACCTTCTTTAGTTTGAGCTGTTGCACTTGTATCATAAACAGCACGTGGACCAACACTTAAAAATAGATTCATTTTAGAGCCATTAGCCAGTGCCACCATTTCTTCAATCTCGCTGTCAGTAAGTAACATTATTCCTTTAGTTTGAGTCACTCGATGAATTTTAATATCTTTATCCTCAGAACTTGAAATAAGAGAATTTAAAGCTGAAGAATTTTGGATTCCTGGAACCTCAAAGCGATACTGTGCACCATCTGAAAATCTCTTATTTGATATGTAATCATGACTTGGTTTTCTAATTTGAAGTTTTTCAAGAGATAATTTAGTTTTTTTCATTATACCACCTTGATGTTTATAAAAATATAAATTATAAAAAATATGAATGAATATAAATAATAAATATTAATAAATTATTAAGAATCTAATTTTTGGCAATTAGGGCAATAATAAATTGTTCCTCCCAAATAAGCCTCTTTATTTATTTTTTCACCACAATAACATGGATTTTTAAAAGTTTTTGGAGAAAGAATAACTTCATACCTTCCAAAATTTCCAAATAAATCTCTTTCTGTATTTCTCCCACCTTTTTCTGCCATAGTTTTAAGTATATTTTTTACACTATTAAATAAATCTTCTTTCTGTTTACTTGACAATTTCTTCACTTTAGCTTTTGGATGGATTTTAGCATTAAATAATATATCATGAAGAGTACCATTTCCAAGACCAGGAATTCTTTGTTTAGTAGCTAAAAAAGCTTTAACAGATGTTGTAGGTCGAACATCATCTAATAAACTATTAAAATATTTCATATCAAAATCATCTGAAAGTGGAGAGGGTTTCTCTCTAGCTACTTTATAATATTCACTATCATAATCATTGACATTTGCAACATGAAGTTGAGCATACATACGAGCTGATACAACTAGAGAAGATGAATCTTCAAAGGTGATTAATAGCTGATGTTTTTCTGGGATATCCTCATCTTTAGTGATATATCTAATTTGAGCATCATCAGATAGAGAGATTAAAACTTCTTCGTTATCGGTTTTAGCATTTTCTGTTTTAACTATTATAACTACTTGACCACCATATGAATTAGCTTCAGTAACAATCTTTCCTTTAAGTAAATCAGAGTAGTCTTTAGGATCTTCATAAAAAAATGCAAATTTGTGAGGAGAATGATTAGTAATAACTTCCACTATCTTTTTTACTTTTATTGTTTCATTTAACTGGCGAACAATTGTGTTACTCTCTGGAATTTCAATCATCTAATCACTTCTAATAATTTAAAAGTTTTTTAATCAATATAAAGAAAAAGAATCTTATAATACTCAATTATTTTATTATTTTAACTTTGTAGAAATCCTCTTTTTAGTTAATTATATATTTGTAGAAATCTTATTTTAATTAAGCATGTTTATAGAAATCCTCTTTTTAGTTAATTATATATTTGTAGAAATCATATTTTTGTTAATTATTTTTATTTTTGAAAACTTTCAGTTAGTTGGGGAACAATTTGTTTTTTACGAGAAACAACTCCTTTTAAAAAGGCAGAGTTGTTTTCTAACTTGACATTAAAAGCCTGTTCTACTTTGTCTGTATTTTGACCAATAACAATAATTTGTGAAGCAGAATTAACAATATCTGTAATCATAAGTAAGAAATCATCATAATCATTTTCTTTAGCAATTGATGTCATAGCTGATTCTAATGCAACTTGTCGAGTTAAAACTTCTGGGATGTCTACAGTATTTACCTGAGCAATACGAACATTTTTTCCATTTAATGGAAAAGTTTTCGCATCAAGGTCAATTAATTCTTCTTCTGATTTGGTAGCTAAATTGGTTCCAGCTTTTAACATTTCTAAACCATAGGTTTTTATGTCTACTTCTGCTATTTCAGCTAGCTTTTTAGCAGTTTGATGGTCAGTGCAATGAGTAGTTGGTGATTTAAAAAGTAGTGTATCTGATATTATAGCTGAAAGCATTAATCCAGCTATTTCTTTAGGTGGGATAATTGTGCGTTCTTCATACATCCGTGCTACAATTGAAGAGGTGCTCCCAACTGGTTCAGCTCTGTAAAATAATGGATCTTCTGTATGGAAATTAGCTATACGGTGATGGTCAACTACTCCATTAATTGTCACTTCTCCAATATCTTCAATAGATTGTTGAAATTCATTATGATCTGTTAGGATAACTGTATCTACTCCTTCATCTTTTGCACTTTTTACTACTCGTGGTGCAGCTATGTTAAAATAATTTAAAACAAAAACTGTTTCTTCATTTAATTCACCTAAAGCAACTGCTTCTGCATTTATGCTCTTACCTTCATTTACTAAATATGCTAATGAAATTGCTGATGCAACTGCATCTGTATCTGGGTTTTGGTGTCCGAAAACTAAAACTTTTTTAGACATTTTTATCGTCCTTTAAACTTCTTATTTGATAGATTCTATAATTTTATTGTTTTTATAATAAAATACTTATTTTTATAAATTTTTTATATAATTTAATAAATTTTTATATAAATAAAATACTATACTATAATTTCTTAAACTTTTAATATAATTTAATAAATTTTTATATAAATAAAATACTATACTATAATTTCTTAAACTTTTAATATAATTTAATAAATTTTTATATAAATAAAATACTATAAATTTATAAATTTTTTTTATATAAAATATATGTCTATAGAAATTAATTTTATTAATTTTAATATAATAATTTTTTTATAATTTTTATAATAATTTTATAATATTATTTATAATATTTAATAATATTTTTATAATAATTTCTTTATAATAAAATATATAATTAGCAAAATTAAATAATTATATACAAATTATATATAATTTTTTAATAAACTGAGGTGTTAATATTAAGTATAAAATAATAAGTCCTGAAGATGCAAAAGCTGAATTAGATAATAATGATAGTTTAGTTTGGATAGATGTTAGACCTACAGAAATGTTTGAAGAAATACGTATTCCTGGATCTATTTCAATGCCTATAGCTACTATAGAAGAAAATATAGAAGGCGTAGTTAAGGATAAAGATACTAAAATAATTGCACAATGCAAAATTGGTAAAACAAGTGCCGCTGCAAGTGAATTACTAATTGATTTAGGTTATACAGATGTAAGCTCCCTTGATGGTGGTATTGACAATTGGCCTTATGAAACAGAATAATTTTTAAATGAAATAAGGTATTAAAATTATGTATAAAAATATAAGTCCAAAAGAAGCAAAAGCTAAATTAGACAAAGATAATTCTTTAATATTGGTAGATATTCGAACTCCAAACGAATATGCTGAAAAAAGAATACCTAAATCTGTTTTAATACCTTTAGATACTATTGATGAAAATATAACTGATAGAATAAAAGATAAAAATTCTAATATAATTTTACATTGTAGAACTGGCAGAAGAAGTAAAATAGCTGGTGAAAAATTAGATAAATTAGGTTATACTAATGTATCTCATATAGAAGGAGGTATTGAAGCTTGGCCTTATGAAATTGAATAAAATTAATGAAAATTTTTCATAAAATCATAGATTGTGTAAGATTCAATATTTTGGATTGGTTTTAACTTTTCAAGGTCAAAATTAGGATTAAGTAATCTAAATTTCTTTAAAATATCTTCATCTGACAAAGGAGTCTCAGCTTCCCCTAAAGGAAGTTTAACTAAATCTTGGAAAGTTCCATTTTTAGTGATGATTATAACATTTGAAGGACGATATTTAGGAGTAATATTTGTAAACTCTTCATTTTCCTCAATAACAATTTTATTCAAAATATTTTCAATATATTTCTTATTATAATTATTTATATCAACATATTCATTATTATACGTACTATTATCATTATATTTTTTATTATGAATATTATTATCATTATATTCATTATTATACGTACTATTATCATTATATTCTTTATTATAAATATTATTATCATTATATTCATTATTATACGTACTATTATCATTATATTCTTTATTATAAATATTATTATTAGTATATTCATTATTAAAAATATTAATTATATCTATCAAATTATAATTATAATTATTTCCAATAGCTACAGCAATAGCATATGGTAAACTTTGTTTTATCTCTTCTTTATTTTTTGGATTAAAATTATTATGTTCACTAGCTATTTTATAAGTTTTAACAATTATTTTTTCAATATCTTCAACATTAAAATTATATTTATTTTTTATATTAAAAATTGCATCAATAGAAGAATGTATATGTCTACAAAATGGATATTTTTTAAAATAAACTTCTTTAATATGAAATTTTCCAATATTTTCATTTAAATAAGAGGATAAATAATCTTTATAATTTAAATTGTTATTTAAATTTTTAAAAAAATCAATACACATAGCTTTTAAGAAACCTTCATCACCATCAACAATAGATTCCGGCCCAGTAAATCCATTTTTAGCTAAATATCCTGATAAAATACCATTATAAACAGCTTTTCCAGCGTGGAATGCTTTCCCCATAGTTCCTTTATGATCTACTTCAAGAAGACCTGAACTTTGAGTTCCACAAAGCCCTAAAGTATTGATAGTTTCTTCTAAATTTAAATTTAATAGCTTAGATGCAACTGCACCTGAGGTGAAAGTTCCTATTGTTCCTGTTGTATGGAATCCCTGATTTCTATGATATGGATTAGCTAATTTTCCAAGAATAATAGCTATTTCATAGCCTCCAACCACTGCTTCTAGAAATTTTTTTCCATCAATTTTATTTGCTTCAGCTATGGATATAGCAGTTGGAAACACAACAGCTCCTGGATGAATTTGAGCAAATCTATGACCATCATCTAAATCAAGAACATGTGCAGAAATTCCATTAATAAACCCTGCAATAGCTATATTTGAATATCCATTTCCAATAATAGATGATTTTTTAGTTTCAGATTTAAAATCATAATCAAAAAGTTGATTAATAGATTTTATAGCTATTTGAGTACTTTCTTCATAGAATCCTCTGTTAGATACTCCCAAAAAATCTAAAAAACAAAGTTTAGCCTTGTTGATAGCTGTTTCTGGAATGTCTTTATAATCTAAATTCACAATAAATTTAGAAAGTTTTTTTATTATCATGATATCCTTAATGAATCAGTTAATATGTTATATTAAAAATTATTTTAAAACTATTATAAATATATGTTTAAAAAAATGTTTATTATGAATTTTATGGTGTAAGTAACTATCAAAGATTAAAATGTCTCGTTTATTTTCACTTATTGTGTAATATTGTCCATATAATACATACCAAATTACTATGATATGTGGTTAAAAGAAATATCAATAAAGAAATCACAATCATTTTAACCACCTCCCTTATTATTAGTAAGGAAAGTTTCTAATGACTAAATTTAGACTTCCTCCATATTTTAGAGTTGTGATAGTTTACTTACATAATTATTTTATTATTTATATTATTTAAATATTACTTTTTTAAAAGTTTATATTAATAATAAAATATATATAATATAAAAATCAATTATTATTTACTAAATTTAGACTTTGATTCAAGACATAACTTGAATCACTTTCTCTGTGTTTAATTAGCAAATTTGTAACAAAAATTGAAATTATTTGTTGCAAAATTTGTTAATTAAATTTAATTTTATTTTTAAAATCATTTGAAAATGTATATTTAATGTTTTTCTATTTTTAATAAATTAAATTTAAAAAATTATTTAATTTTTACACAAAATATAATTTAAATATTTTATAAAATTATTATATATTATATCAACTACTATAATACTATAGAAAATAATGATTATTTATAGAATTAATAATTATAATAACGAGGCAAATATATGGTTTTAGAATTATTAGCTCCTGCAGGTTCAGTAGATGTTTTTAAAATAGCTGTTAATCGTGGTACAGATGCCATTTATTTAGCAGGTCATCAATTTGGAGCTAGAGCATATGCTGAAAATTTTACTATTGAAGAGATTAAAAAAAGTGTGGAATATGCTCATTTAAACAATGTTAAAGTCTTTGTTACTGTAAACACTTTAATTAACAATTTTGAAATAATAGACTTTCTAAAATACATATTTAAACTTTATAAAATTGGTGTTGATGCAGTTATAGTACAAGATTTTGGTGCTTTAAAGTTAATTAATACCATCTTTCCACATATGAAAGTCCATGCCTCTACTCAGATGGGCTTGAATAATTATTATAGTATTGTTTGGGCATCAGAAAAAGGAGTTTCTAGAGTTATATTTCCTCGTGAGATAGCTGTAGATGAAATTCACCCGATACATTCAAAATTAAAAGAAAATAACATCGATATGGAGTTAGAAGTTTTCTCACATGGAGCATTATGTTATTCCATATCTGGAAATTGTTATATATCTTCATTAAATAATGGAAGAAGTGGTAACAGAGGAGCATGTACTCAACCATGTAGAAGAGAGTATAGGTTAAAATATAAAGGACATAATATTGATGAAGGTTATTTATTATCAACTCGTGATTTGAATCTCTCAGATGATTTAGATAAACTTATTAATGCTGGAATAACTTCTGTTAAACTTGAAGGACGGATGAAATCTGAAAATTATGTTGGAACAATCGTAAACAGCTATAGAAATATTATTGATGGGAAAAAAGGAAAGTTCAAGGATGATTTGAATTTTGTATTTAATCGAAAATTTACTAAAGGATATATTCTAAATCAAACTCCTGGAGAAGTTATGGGACGTGAAAGTTCAGGACATGTTGGTTTTTATATAGGAGAGATTGTAAATCTTGTTGAGGTAGGTACTACAAAATATAAATCTAAAAAAGAGGACATTGTTAAAACTATTAAAAAAATTAAAGTAAATAAAGAAAATCCAGTTGATATTCAAGTAGGAGACGGAATAGCTTTTAAAATGAAAAATAAAATTAGAGGAATATATTTAGATGATATTGTAAAGCAAACTGATGATTACATTGTTTTTAAAACAACAAGAAATGTTAGGCTAAAAGATAAAGTATTTATCAGCTATTCACATTCTATAAATAAAGACCTCAAAAAATATAAAAATGAATATATTCAATCAAAAATCCCTATTTCACTAGATATTTATTTAGATAAAGATTTACATCTTAATGTAATAATTAAATTTTATTTAA
>Ga0082212_10001720_pt1 | contig 32128 bp, 24 predicted proteins | sample TergutNt197P3_FD_71548 | JGI IMG/M metagenome (GOLD analysis project Ga0082212, IMG submission 71548) | Neocapritermes taracua P3 segment gut microbial communities from Petit-Saut dam, French Guiana - Nt197 P3 | ecosystem: Host-associated > Arthropoda: Insects > Digestive system > Gut ... | reverse complement strand
GAATAACTAATTTTGCTTACCTCGATACTCAGCCGGTTGATCTCTTTTGAAATCTCCGTTTTTTTTGCAGGATTGGTTTCAGCAGCTAATTCATCGTATTTTTGGATGATTTGCTGGTAGAGTGGTTCTTCTGTTTCCCAATCCAAAGCGCCGATTTTTGGTGTTCCTTTAAACATCAGATGTTCCAGATAGTGAGCCAGTCCTGTCAGATCTGCAGGATCGTCCTTAGCGCCCACCTTGACCGATACCATACCTTTGACATCGGGTTTTGATTCATCTTCCCAAACAAAAACGCTCATTCCGTTGGGAAGTTTAAATGCCTTCAGTCCTTGTGCTGATACTTGAACCCCCTGCAGGAAGATAATTACAATGAGGATGTATTTAAAAATTTTCATGCGTGTATGTTTTATTAATACGCTGCAAATATAATGCAATTTGTTTTTATATCAAAATTGAGATAATCAATGGGTGAATCGCTAACTGAAAAAGCCCACAAGAAAGCACAAGAGGAACGGGAGATGAAATCCCGTTCCTCTTGTTAATATTTAATAACAATACCTTTTAGAATGGCTGAATTATTTCTGTTTTATTGATGGGCGATTGTTTTGAAAATGGGTGCATGCTAAATTCATGCTTGTTGTTATTCTCCTTTTTTGAAATCTTCGCTACCTTCGCTTCGTTTGCCTTAAAATGATTGAAAGGCTTAGCCAATACAGCCGAGCGTGAGGTGGAAGGGGTAAATAAGAGATTGTAATATCCATCGTATGCCCAATTATCACCGTCTTCATCATCGCCAAAAATAACATATCCGATGGCATCACTAACAGATGTTAATGTTAATGAGCCGTTCAGCATCCGATAAAATGACAACTCATCCGTTTCACTCGCATCGGCATCTGGAGTGAGGGTCGCAAAAAAGACATTAGTAACTGTCTCTTCATAATCATCGTCCCAAAAATCCGCTAAATCTTGCGGCGCTATTGTCATGGTGGCATCTTTAGGATTAAATATTGCCGTTAAACTTTCAGCTAAGTCAATTCCGGTTATGATAAGTGTGTTAGGCTCATTCCCTGCTGCAATATTTACTTGCATATTGGCATCAGGTTGACCTTGATCTGCCCAAAGTCCGGTTCCGGTAAGCGTATAATCCCCATAAAAGTCATCTATCGTCGTTTCACTACCGCCCCCCCCAGCGCTTGAGAAAAAGTCAAAAGTGTCATATTCATATTCTTGTGGCTCGTCATTGGCGTCATAAGTAATAACGATAAAAGTATAGGTACCGGTCTCAGAGCAAGGTATTTGAACTCTTCCGTCGGTCTTAATTGTATCGCTTTCGATCGAACCGTCCAAAGTGCCTGTAAGAACTGCTTGAGACATACCGCCGGATACCAGCGCTACTTTAGCATACGCCACATCCTCACCTAATGATACTTCTGCCACTGCAAAATCATCGCCGTTTTTATCGGTAAGACGTCCTATGTAGGTTATTTCGGCAGAAAAATCATAATTGACAAATTCAACGCCTGGAAATATAATCGTTATCATTCCATCATTTGCAGACTGGTTCCATCCACCAACACCCATCATGTAATAATAAGGAGCTATTTGAACTACTTCCGGTTTCCCGTCACCCGAAAATTGTAACACAATATTGTGCGACCACGAACTCTCGGTAGTGTTAGCAACAAAACGTGCAGGATGCATGCAAAGGATATCTTCCTCATAACCTGTATGATAAACGCCTGTGTTAAAATCGTCATATACAACTAATCCCTCCATAGTAATGGTGACATCTTTAAAAACTGAACCGACAGGAAGAATTCTAAATTCAACATAAGGCGACTGATTACCTTGTGTGTCTTCGCCACTCTCTTCCAACCACTCAGTATATGGATCAACTAAACGATAACGTGTTCGGTCAATCATATTCTGTTGAATTTCAACATCGAATAAAGTGCGCTCTTCCATTATCCAATAATCATTGTACTTTCCAATCCCTAATGATTCCCATGGTTCAGGAATACCTGCTTTAAAATCCCAAACGGATTTGCCATAAGGTGAAGTCAAACTTTCTTGTAAGGAAATGATTAAAGGTAAGTAATTGTTGAAACCTAACTCTTCAGGGTTGTAACTGACCGTAAAGTTAGCAGCATCCGAACCAGCGGTAAATGAAACAGATGACGGAACGGTAAAAATGTCCGGATTTTCATTTACCGTAGTGATGTTTACTGTCAGTGCATTTGATTTATCTACGCGACGCACCTCAACATCAAACGAGGTCACACTCAAGTCTTGATTAAGATCTAACCGCAATGGCAAGTCATTGAGGAAATAAACTTGTGCATTGGTCGGTACTTCGGCCGCCTCATACTTTACTTCGTCTGTACAAGCCGTAAGTCCAAAGACCATGCATAAAACGCTCAGTATGGATAGTTTTTGAACTCCAACGCCTGAACAAATTGTTAAAAAATCATTTATTTTTTTCATAATACTTTACAATTAATAATTTATAATTAGTCGGTTACGCCATCTTTAAGATTAGCGCCATCGTCCTGTTTAGGTTCCGATCCGCCTTCGTTTTGATTACAGCAGGCGTTATTAGTCATTTCCGCCTGTACGAAACGCAACAACAACCATGGGTCACTGCTTGAAAGATTGAACTGATAAACTTCGTCAACATTGGTTTCTTCGCCCGGATGATAACGGACTATATTTTTACCTAGACGCATAACATCGGCCATGGCAAACCCTTCACCCCACAATTCGATACGGCGTTGTAACCATACTTCATTGCTGAAGTCTTCAACCGAATTTGCTGTACAGGAATAAGACGGATTACGATTTGATTTAACAAAATCTTCAAGTATCTGTTTACCGCCTGCCAGATTGCCGCCTTTAGCGGTGGCTTCAGCTTTTATCAATATCATTTCTTCGGCACGCATCATACACCAGTCGCCTTCGTTGTAGGAGGAGCCGACGCCTGAACGTTGTCCGAATTTAACGTTGGCATATATGTTCATAGGTTGTTTTACACCTGAAATATTTGCAGTGGCAATATCCTGTCCCTTATAGGTTATATTCTTCTCAACATCCACCCAATTAAGCCCTTCGAGGTAGGGGGAAGTTAAATTTTCATCAAGCCACCAGCGTTTACGTACATCGGTTGCCGGGATTTTTTTCCATAACAAGATGTTGATACTGCGATAAGTACCGGCATAAGGCACATAAGCCTCGCCTGAAAAAGACCCTAAATGCGAAGGCCATGATAACAATGTAGTGCCAATAATATCGGCCGGTAATAACAATGCCCACATCCAATTGTGGTCGTTGGCATTATTAAAGCCGGGCGATGTGAGTTCGCTCATGGCGTAGGGCGTATAACCTTGTAACGCCTTGTCAACATCAGCCACTGCTTTTTGCCATTCTTCCATGTACAGGTATGCCCTTGCACGCAGACCATAAGCGACTTGTTTGTCAATCAGTCCCTTGTGGGGGCGCTCAAAGCCCTCTAAATCGGTAATAGCATCCGTTAGTTCGTCAATGATATAGGCATATAATTCGCGTTGTGGAACACGCGGGTTACAACGATAATCTACATCATCTTTAATTAAAGGAACGGATTCTTTATCTTCGTTACCTTTGTATTTAAACTGGAAATACGGCGCTAATGAAAGATAGGCGAACGCCCGCATTGCCTTGGCTTGGCCACGACTGTAAATGACAGAGGGTACATCGGTATCGTCTGGAATAGAGTTTAATACATCCTGTACAGCATTAATTACTTTATAAGGAATACCGAAACGCATACGCGGATTTGCATAATTAGGCGAACGGTCTGTCCATTCGAGTGAGACGGAAAACCAGTCATAACCAGATACGATATTAGTCATATCGCCACTGTTCAAGTCCTGACTTAAAGACATCGCTGGGTACCCAAAGTCATCAGCGCGCCCAGATCCAAAAAAACCATCCGGTTTGCCTAAGATGGCATACATACCATTTACTGAAGCGTTAAGTCTTTCGGGATTTATTTCAATTACTTTTAAGATTTGTTCATCGTCCATAGTACCGCCTTCATAGTGTAGATCAAGTTCTGTACAGGATAAAAATAAAGAAGTTGAAACAACCGTTAAGATGAATACGAATAAAAGATTTCTTATTTTCATGATTCAATATTTTTAATGATTATTAATTAAAATGTAATAGAAACGCCGCCGGAAATAACTTTCATTTGGCTGTAGTAATAGTTACCTGATGTGGTAGAAATTCCAAAACCGGCAGCAAAGTTGTTCTGCGTCTGACGTGGGTCAAAACCTTGGCGGGCGGATAAAAGGAACAGATTATCAGCTGAAACATAAAGTTTCAATTTGTCCACCTGAATTTTCTGGGTCAGTCGGTAAGGCAAAGTATATCCAAGAGACAAGTTGTTCAAGCTTAAAAAGTTGGAACTTACGATCCAACGACTTGAATGTTTTTGGTCATGGTCGTCGGCTGAATTGATGCGCGGGATTGTTGCATCTTTATTATCGGGCGTCCATGCTTTCAGAATATCTGTACTCCAGTTACGTCCGATTTGTTTACCGGTATGCATAACCTCCTGATATGTTCCATCATAAGACTTGCCACCTAATTGATAAGAAAATGAAGCGCTCAAATCAAAACCGTAGGCCTCGACACTAGTACCAAAACCGCCATAGACTTTTGGAGTAGCGCTTCCCAGATCGGTTTGCTTGGCATCGGCATAAACGGCAGTAGTAGTGCGGTCGTTATCTTCGGGGTTCTTATAATAAAGCGCTTCGCCGGTTTCCTTGTCAACACCTGCATATTCAACAAGCCAAATTTGATTGAGAGAACCGCCTTCCTTTAAAATCGAACTATTCTGTTTGATACCGCCGGTTGCTTTGGTATAGTCGGGCATCTTGGTTATTTTACCTTTGTAATAAGTCATATTGGCAAATACCGACCATTTCAAATCATTTTTATAAATAATTTGAGCATCCACTTCTATATCTATCCCTTTGTTCGTTATAGCGCCAAGATTATGTGGTTCCGACACATAGCCGGCAGTTACTGGCATAGGAACATTATAGAGCATATTTGAATTGTTCCTGCTCCAATATTCAATTGTTCCAGTAAATCTCTTATCTATCACAGCAAATTCAAATCCGACATTGAACAATTTTTGCGCTTCCCATGTCAGATTGGGATTGCCTTTGCCTGAAAGCACTTTAGAGTATTCGCCGGTATCGCTGTTGTAAGAAATAGAATATAAATCACGGAAAGCGTAATAATTTCTCAACTGGTCATTACCTTGAGTACCAAAACTGGCTTTAATTTTCAGTTCGTCAAGCCAGCTACTAAGACCTGCCATGAACGATTCTTTAGTCATCAACCAGGCTGCGCCAACACTACCAAATGTTCCCCAACGATTGTCAGGAGCAAAGCGGGAGGAGCCTTCGTGACGAACAGTGGCATTAATGAAATAACGTTCGTAAAAATCGTATTGGATACGACCCATATAGCCCAAAGTAGCAAAATGGTCACTGAAAGATCCGACCATTTGGTTGGCAGGTTGCGTACCGAAAGCATTATTCAATTCACCGATAAACGGACTGTATAAATGGTCGTTTTGTCCTGAAATATTTTGTACTAGTATCGAATAATCTTCGTATCCTGCCAATACTTCAATCTTATGATTTGCAGCAATGGTTTTTTTATAATTGGCAATAATCTGCTTGTTGAGTCCAATTATGCGGTTGTGCTGTAATTGTACATAGCCTTCCGTCGAAGGAGAACCATAGAAAGGGTTGTTTAAATTGCGGTAGCGACTATTAGCCGCTTCAAGCGAAATCTTGGCTGTCACCGTTAATCCTTCAATAGGGGTTATCGTTGCATAAGCATTCCCGTTAAAGTGGTCTAATTTTTCACAGATGTCGTCCAATTTCAGGTTGATAGCGTTATTTCCGCGAGGGGCGGCGCCAGGTCTAACAAAATTTGTGGTTGTACCCTGATCATATACTTGATACCCTCTGTCATCAAATTTTAAAGAACCATCGGCATTACGCACAAAAAAAGGATAAATCGGAGCCATCACATTGGCAGTATAGAATACGTTACCTGTACTGCCCCAATTTGTTTGATAACCCGGATTTTGATAACTGGAATATCCATAATTAGCATTCATACCTAATTTCAACCATTTTTTTGTCTGGTTGTCAATTTTCGCACGAAAAGTAAAACGTTCAAAACCGGAACCATCAATTAAACCTGGGTTATCCAAATATCCTGACGAAAGAAAGTATTGCGTTTCGGAACTGCCGCCCTGCACCGATAAGTTATATTCTTGACGCAAATTGTTGGTTTTTAAAGTTTCTTTTTCCCAATTATCGGGCGTATAATAATAGGTTCCATCCGAGTATCCTAAGATAGCATTAGGATTCAGTTTAAAGTTAGAACCAATCATACGTTGCCCATGAGGTATGGTATAAATTTGGTAACCAACACCGGTTTGTGTAAAGAAATTTTTGTCTGCATAATCAAAAGCTTCTGCAGTGGTTTTACCTGCATATAGTTGCGAGTTGTATAAGGCTTTATAAGCCGTTTCATAATACATGGCAGGGTCGGTCATGACATTATAGTTAGGTACACCGCGGGTAGCGTTTCCCCATTTTGTTTCTACATTGACCTTCGCTTTCCCCAATCCTGTCCCCTTTTTGGTGGTAACGAGGATGACGCCATTTGCTCCGCGCGCGCCATAAATTGCGGTAGCGGCAGCATCTTTCAGCACCGTCATTGTTTCAATATCATGCGGATTAATCATATTCATAACGCTTGATTCGTATGGGGCGCCATCAACAACGTACAAGGGCGTTCTGCCGCCGCTAAGCGAAGCAACGCCTCGGATACGGATATCTGCTCCGGTACCTGGTTGTCCGCTATTGTTGATTACCTGAACACCAGCCGCTTTACCCTGTAAGGCATTGGTGATGTTAGATGTCGAGATTGCGGCAATTTTTTCGCCTTCAACAGTTTTTGCTGATCCGACAAATTGAGCACGTGTTGCAGTACCATAAGCTACCACAACGATTTCATCCAACTTCCTTGAAGATTCATGCATTTCTACATCAATTACTTGTTTGCCTGCCACAGCAAATTCTTGCGTCTCCATTCCTGTATAGGAAAACTGCAACGTGGCATCGGAGGGAACGGTGATTATATATTTTCCATCCACTTCGGTTATCGTGCCGTTTCGGGCGTTTCCTTTTTCGACTATCGTCGCGCCTGGTAACGCGTCTCTGTCTGCTGCCGTAATAACTGTACCGGTTACCCGAACAGTTTGGGCAGATAGCCATCCTATGCCTGCTATGAGGCAAAATAAAACATAGGTTAGTTTCTTCATACAATTTTTATTAATATTAAACAAAATAATTATTTATAATTTAGTTTTAAAAGACTGCAAAGATAGGCTTAAATAATAAAAATACAAAAAAACTAAAAAAATATTTTAAAAAGTAAATTTTTTTTATACCCTATCATCGTACAAAATACTATCCGACTACGCATCGAAAAAACGCGAAACAAATATTTTTAGAAAGAATAAAAGAAAGCGATGATGGGACAATAGCCGCTCCAATTGAATCCGAGACCCTTGTTTCTGCCGGAAATGCCTTTGCCGTCATTGTAACCGATAAAACCAAACTGGGTGGCGGCGGTGAACCTTTCGGTCAGTAGTAACGCTATGCCGGGCTTCAATCCGGCCTGAAACCCTTTCATATCGCCCAGCCCAAAGTCCGCGCCAATATCTACAAAACCTAATAAAATCCCTTGTTTGAAAGCAACGTAACGAACGTAAGGGTTTAGCACAAAACCGCTGAAATCCTCTTTTGACTTGTCGTCATATTTATAAGAATGATAACCCACAGAGGCCGCTAACGTGAATTTTGGGGATAATAGATATCCCACTTCCGGGGCAAAAATAAAGGTCGTCGCATCTTTTTCGGACCAAAAGGTCGTTTGACCGCCTATCCACCAGTGATAACGCTGCGCATTCATTCCAGTTACAAAAGTCATCAAAATAATGACTGTGAGAAATAATTTCTTCATATTGATTCAATTTTTAATTGTTGTTAATAAGGCACAAATATACAAAAAAAAAATTTGAACTCTCAAATAAAATGTTTTACTTTGCAGTGTTATCAACTGAATTTTTTATATGAAACGCTTATTTTATATTATTGTATGTGCGATGAGCGGCTTTTCGTTGCAGGCGCAGTTTACGTTAGAGAAATGCCAAATGCTGGCGCGCGAGCATTATCCTTTAATCAAACAATATGGATTGATTGAGCAAAGTACGGCGTATTCCGTTGCAAATGCTCTAAAAGCTTATCTGCCACAGGTTTCATTTACAGCACAGACGACCTACCAAAACGATGTGTCGGCCTTCCCGCAGCAAATGTTGTCAATGTATGAAATGATAGGCCTGAATATGAAAGGGTTGAACAAGGACCAGTACCGCGTAGCGTTGGATGTGAACCAGACGATATGGGATGGAGGACTTACCAATGCTCAGAAAGAAGCGGTAAAAGCGGAGGGAATCGTATCGATGCAGTCGGTCGAAACGGAATTATATACCCTGCATGAACGCATTAACATGCTGTTTTTCGGGCTGTTAATTCTTAACGAACAATTGCTCCAAAACGACTTGCTTCAGGCGCTACTGCAAAGTAACTACAGTACTGTCGAGGCGCTTATTAAAAACGGCGTTGCGCTGCCCGGCGACCTTCAGGCTATAAAAGCCGAACAACTGACGGTCTTACAGCAACGCATTCAGGTTGAGAGCGCCGCCAAAGCCTATCGTACCATGTTGTCGGTGTTGATCGGCCAAACTATTGATGATGCGACAACCTTCGAAAAACCTTCTGTAAGTACTGTTTTTTACGAAAGAATAACAAATTACGGCAGTCTAACAAGCGACAGAAACCTCGTATCATTACAAGGTAACGCAATAAACGTAATTAATCGCCCCGAATTACAGCTATATGAAGCCCAATCCGATCTTTTTGAAGCACAAAAACGCTCCATAATAGCTTCCACTATGCCTCGTATAGGCTTTTTTGCACAAGGATTCTATGGCAATCCCGGCTTGAATCTGTTCAAAGATATGACCGAAAATAAATGGACCTGGAATTTTATCACCGGACTATATCTGCAATGGAATTTTGGTAGTTTTTATACCAAAAAAGGCTCCCTTCAAAAATTAACGCTTGCGCAACAGCAGATCGACATCCGGCGCGAGACCTTCCTATATAATACCGGCTTACAGCAAATTCATCAGCGCCAAGCCATTGACAAAATGCGAAAAATGATGGCCGATGACGACGAAATCATCTTTTTACGGACATCTATCCGCCAAGCATCCGAAGCAAAATTTGCAAACGGAACCATCACCGTCAACGAACTGCTCCGCGACATTACCACCGAAAGCCAGTCCCAACTCGCAAAATCTCTACACGAACTGGAATGGCTGAAGAACATCTATGAACTGAAAAATACAACTAATCAGTAGGGTTGGGTATAATAAACTGGGTTATCGCTATTAATTTATTGAATGACCATTACCGGTTATAATCGGCTAAGGCTTCGTAGAAGGCCTCTACGTTTGGTAGGGGGATATGCGGCGGCACATCGCAACCGGACGATAGGACATAATTCTGGTATCCGGTCGTTTGCTCCAAAAGACTTTTTGTCGTTTGCTTTACTTGTTCGGGGGTTGACATCCTGAACACGCCAACGGGATCGACATTACCCAATACCAGCACATCCGTCGGACAGGCTTTCAGCGCTTCTATCATATTCATGGAATTGCCGAAATGGTAACCGTTAGCGCCGACATGTAACATGGCTGATGTACAATGGCCGGTATTACCGCAGTTGTGCAGGATCACTGCAAAAGTGTCGTCCTGAAGCGCATCAACAATTTGTTTGATATATAGCGATGAATATTGCAGACAGTCATCATCCGAAAGAAGGCCCGCCGCTGGTTCGGCAATGATGATACCGTTGATGCCGGTTGCTTTCTGCGCCAGACTATAATCAATGAGGAACTGCGTGCATTTTTCCAATAATAAATGGACAGTGTCAGGTTCGGTGTAGATGGCGATCATGATTTCCGTCATATTGAACAGACGTCCGGCCAATGAATAAGGGCCGATACAGCCTCCGAACACAGGTTTGTCGGTGATAGCGGCAGCTGTCAGCCGATTAGCCAGCAAATATTGTGGAGCCCTGCCTGTTGTAAGCGAGGGAACTTGTAACTGTTCTACCTCATCGTAGTTACTTACTAAACGGCAGCTGACGGTGGGTACTTCATCTCTCGAAAAGTTGATGGCGCAACCGAACGTCTCGGCTTCGACCGTCAAATCCATGATCACAGTCGAGGCAGCCGATGGATAACGGTCATTCAATGCTTTGTTGGCATCGGCATGAACAATCCCATCAGTGACGGCATCAAGGACGGTTTTTCCTATCATCTCGATCCCTGGATGTGTCATAATGGGGATTGCGATGCGTTCAGGCTTGCTGAAAACATCCGTCATCCATGTTTTGATGTCCATTTATTATGCTACGAATTGTTCCAACCACATTATCAACTCCTGCGGGTCTTTTCCATAACCGTCGGCGCCAATGCTTTGGGCAAAATCGTTGTTTACAGGCGCTCCACCCACAGCCACTTGGGTATCAGGATATTTCTGCCGTATGGCATTGATGATAGCGCCCATGTTCACCATCGTTGTTGTGAGCAAAGCCGACAGTCCCACGATGGCATGAGGATGTGCATCCAGGGCGGCGACAAACTGTTCGGGTTTGGCATCCACGCCTAAGTCAATCACTTCCCAACCGGCGCCTTCGACCATCATGCAGCACAGGTTCTTACCGATGTCGTGCAGGTCGCCCATGACGGTAGCCATGATCACCACGCCTTTGCGTTTCACTTCTCCGGATTGGAAGAAAGGTTTGATATGCGCCATGGATGCTGACATTGCTTTAGCTGACAGTAACATCTGCGGCACAAAAATCTTGTTTTCGGTGTATTTCTGTCCTACCTTGTTCATAGCAGATACTAATCCCAGATTAAGGATGTCGCCCGGTGATACGCCTTCGTCGAGCGCCTGTCGCGTTAATTCGTCTGCGCCCGGTTGTCCCTTCATTTGCGGAGGATAAGGCGAAGCGAGGTTCACTTTCCCACTCTCTACGCATAGAGAAATTTGTTCAATTAATGGGTTCATTTGGTAAAAATTTATATTTGTTATTGTATTAATTTCAAAAATATGCTGCAAATATACATAAAAAAAATTTATCCGAGTTATTTACGTACCAAACCATGCTTCATAATGGGGTGAAGGGTCGAAGATGCCGCCGCTACGTTTGTAATAATCGCTATCTAACTTGAAAACTCCCCTGGTAGTTTTGGCCCATGTATCATTTGATGTAGGGTTATAAGTTGACATTTTGTCCCAGTTGGTATAATTTTGATGACCGTTTGTTTCTAACAACCCAGCGCCTAATCCGGGGAAGGGCGACAAGCGCGAGGCCACGTTTTTGTTCCATTCCACTAAGATGGGATTGACTGTCAGGTCGGCTACGAAACAGGGAACCTGGTGTTCGTGAGCCACTTTCGCAATCTTCATCGTCATGCTCAAGGTTTTGGCAGCCGCTTTTAAGGCGACGGCTTTGTATCCCATCTGTATGCGCTTCAAGGCATCCACATCGGTATGTGCGCTTTCGTCGCAGGCAAGACGCACACCTAAGTCGCTGACATCAATTTCCAACTCTTCGGGGAAAGGCTCCTCAATGATGGCGATCTGGTCGTATGCGCCGATCTTTTTGGCATGGTCAATCAGGCGAAGCAAGGCGTCCTTTTTTTCGTACCGACCATTCGCATCGAAATAGTAGGGCAGCTTGCCGCTTTTTGTATAGGTGGTAGTCCGGTGGCCGATAGCCTTGTGTATTTCTGACAGCCGCGCCATATCTTTTTGTAACATCTCTTCCTGCGTACCGGGTTGGCCGATCTTGATTTTCATGAAGAAATAACCGTCATCGACCGCCTGTACGATCTCGTTGACAGGTATGGCATAAGCCATCAAGGGAATACTGGCAACTGTCTCGTGACGATACGACAAAGCGGTACGATAGTCGTCGGGAATCATGTCATCGAACTTTGTGATGCCGTTTTCGGCAGCATACAATAACCATGCAGCATTATCTATACCTACTAATGCGTTCAGAATGAAAGTCTTGCGTAAATTTGGATTGGCGGTAATTTTTTTTCCAAATTCCCATAACTCGTCTTTAATAGTTTCTACCATCTGAACAGGCGATGCATAACGTTGCCCTTTAATCATCTGCAACGCGCGGTCGCTGATAGCAAACAGGATCGCATCGCCTGCTGCTGGTGAATGGGCGGCAAATACTTCTGCATCGCTCCATAACACACTATGGGTACAGACGCCAATTTTGCGTATGCCGCTGTCGCCTTCAAGCATGAACGCGCTTTGCCATATCTCACGTAAATATCCGCCTTTGAAGCCGAACGGCCGTATCAAGGGTTCGCGTTCAAAATTGGAATCCGTCGCCATCACGCGGAAAGGATTCGTAGCTTTACCACCCGAAGTCAAAGTTGGATTTACAGTTTGTTTCATATCTGCAACGCCTAAAACGTCGCGGTTCATTCCGGTAGCGCCCAAAGCGGCAACAGCGCCAACGCTTTTCATGAAATTTCGTCTATTCATTTTTTTTATTCAAATACCAGAATATCATATATTTCTACTGCATCAACTGTAAGCGTCGCTTTACCGTCGGCGTAGGCAAAATCGCATTTTTTACCTGCAGGCTGGAGTGTGATTTTTGATGGTTTCTGTTCGCAACGGAACGACACCTGAAGCGGGCCAACAGGGTCTATCGACCGGATAATCCCTGCGTCTCTGTGGTTGCCGGATGTATTTACTAGATGAACCATCCGTTTTCCGTTCAACTGACTGACAGATACATCAACATAAGGCGACCCGACGACTTCGACCATAGGATTTGGAAATAAGGCCCGTACAAGCGAGTTCACTCGTTTGCGCAACGCCTCATCACCGTTATTTTCATATTCAAAACCCACCGATACAGGCAGAAAACCTATATATCCTTTTCCAGTGGGTTTGATTGTTTGTTCATCACCTTGTATTTTTAAATTAACCAATGCGGCAAACTGATTTGATGTTTCTTTGCCAATCACCAATAAGTGGCCACCGGCTTTGGCATATTCCACCAAATCAACGCAAAACTGTGGAGAAATCTTTTCCCATTCCGGAACTACTATCAAAGGAAAGCGGCTCATGTCAGGCGCCAGCATCTCTTCGCTCAACAAATCGACGCTGTTTTGTCCTTCGAGCAGACATTGGAGTACCCCCTGCGAGCGACCTTTATATTGAGGGAATAAACTTAATGCTGAACGCTGGTAATCGCTGGTCGATAACAGGAGCGCAACTTGTGGTATCTGTACCGAATGATGGCAGAAGGGCTGTCGTTCGCGGGCGAAGGTAGCCACTTCGGCCATCTCTTTCAGCTCGTCTAACCGTACCGAGCCATCCCTGTTTTGTGTGTAATAGGCTTGAAAGCCGCCGCCTAAAGCCATGACAATAGCCGCTTCGCGTTTCAATTGCACTGCCGGTTTCTGTTCTTTCGGGTTCGGTTCGTACGAAAAACTCCAGGCCATCAAATCCCACGGAACGCCTTGCCAAGCTAAATAACGTCCCGCAAAACGGGCGGAGTTGACGCTGTTGTTTGGCGAATAGTCGCCCGACAGAAAATCAAACGCCACAGAAACAGGTTCGGCCATGTGATGTGTGAAAGCCCAATTGCTACAAATTTGAAAGTCAGGGTATTCCGTCCGTACCGTAGCGACGTAATGACGCAAATATTTACGGAATGCTTCGCGATGGAACTGCATCCATTCGAACCAGTGAGGGTCTTTAGGAAACATTGGGATGTCGGCGATTCCTGTTGTTTCTCTGAACAGGCTTTTAGCTCGTTCGCCGTAATCGGGAACTGTCGCCCAACATTCGCCGTCCACCCAGACGCCATCCACGCCGTAAACGCCTGCCAGTTCCTTTAACTGGGGTATAAGCAGTTGGTCAACATACTTTCCAAAGACGGATGTTTTTTCCCTGTTGTGTGAGCCATCGGAGTAAGTGGCCGCCCATTCGGGATGCAGTTCGATGGCGCGGTTGTCCCATACGCCCGAATAGTGCATATAGAGCGCTACGCCTCGTTTAGCTGTCGCTTCGCGCCACATACGTAATGGGTCCCCCACAAACCCGGGCGCCGGATTACCGACTTTCGTCGGATAACTCGTATATCCAGCATGGCCTTTGCAGTCGGTTTGAATATAGTCAGGTTTCACCATATCTATGATAGCATAAACCATCTCCGGTGTTGTGTTTTTCCCTACTTCATTACAATCGCTCCCTGCATGGAAATCGAAATGAATGCCAAAAAAACTTTGGTCACGACGCAGACGCGTCGGTTCGTTAAGTTTATTGGATGATGTACACGCCATTAGCAGCAACAAAATTATTGAGCTATGCCAAACATTAAATAAAATTTTTTTTGTATCTTTCATTGCTAGTCATATTATAAATTTCAAGAATTAATCTTTTGCAGCCAATTTCTGCTTTTCTGTAAGCTCAACGGCTTCTGCGCCAGCTAATAACGACGCCTTCGACGGATAAATACCCTTATTGATACAATCAATAAAGTAATACAGTTCATTATAATAACCGCCTAAGTCGGAAATATTTCCACCTGCTTCGTTTTGCATCGAACAATCTTTTTTTAGTTCGGGACTAAAACGCTCGCCATCAGACGGACAGACTGTCAACCCATGCAACGAACTGAAAATAACGGTAGCTTTTTCAAATGTCGCAATATAGCTCATCTCGAATGGAAAGGAGGTCGGATAATCCCATGAGCCTTCGGTTAGAACGGTTATGTCTTTGTACTTCAGCTCGGATACGATACTCGAATATTTTCCACAGCTATGATTTATAAAAGATTTGATTTTTAACGGTTTCCCAAAAAGATATAAGGCAAAATCCGCATCGTGAATCTGTAAGTCGAGCGTGGCGCCACCCGATAATTGATCATCCATCAACCATCCACCCCATCCGGGACGCGGACTGAACCTGCACATTTTTAAATACGCCAGCTTACCGTAAAGGTTATCGTCAATCAACGATTTAAGGTGTTCGTACTCCGCCCAGAACCTGAGACATTGCCCTACCTGCGCAAAAACATGCTTTTCGTTCGCCAATTTTGCCAGTGCGAAAGCGTCTTTTGAATGAAGGCATAATGGTTTCTCTACAAATACATTATAACCTTTTTCGAGCACTTTTAAGGTATGTTCGTAATGCAGATAGGTTGGCAAACAAATGTCCACGGTGTTGATGTCGGCGTCATTTATCAACTCATCCGGCGAATAATAAGTTTTCGCTCCTAACAGTTTGGCCGTTTTATCTACCTGTTCTTTATCGGTATCTGCTACGGCGGCAACTTGAAAATCTAATACGGATTGAAGTTGCTGGTAAGCAGCCGCGTGCATTCTGCCCATAAAACCTAATCCGATAATTCCAATTTTTATCATATTAAATCTGTGTAAGTCAGTATAATCAGTGTTATTGTGTGCAAAATTATCTACTTGAAGAAAGCAAACGACTCTTTCACCGCTTGATTTGCTAGTTCGATTTCGCCTGGTTGCTTAGCATTCATCGTAAAGTTTTCGGTATATTCGATTTCCACCGAGTAGGGGCCTGTATAACCGTAGTTTTCAAGAATATGCAAAAAAGCGGTCAGGTTGAGTTCGCCCTTTCCGATTGCTGGGAAGTTCCATACTTTAGCGCCTCCGATCTTGTCTTTCAGGTGGATATACTTAACGATATCGACACAAGTAATAATTTCTTCGTCACACTTAGCGCCACCATAAAACATGGCATTGCCAGTATCGTATGCAATGCCGACGAGGTTGGATGCCACTTTTTCGATCACCTTGCGCAATGATAAACCTGTGCCGTACTCGCCGTGTATTTCTAAACCAAGGATCATCCCGTATTTTTCTAAATCAGGGAGTATACCTTTAATATTTTCGGCAAGCGCGTTGTCGGTAAATATTTCATTCTTGCCGAAATGCGCTTCGCCGGCAGAAGAGATAATATATTCGCAACCAAGGACAGCCGCCAAGTCGATGTTCTTCTTGAAGTCATCGATACGTTTCTCATCCAAAAGATTACAGTGTCCGCTAAGGGCAATAGGCGTCAGGTTGAGATCGGCCATTTTCTTTCTTATACGCCCCAGTTCGGTTATCTCCATGTCGGGCATAACATTTTCAGTCCATCCTCTTACTGCGCAAGGTTCAATAAAACAAAACCCCGCAGCAGCAGCTCCCTCTAAAGCCTCGTCGATGCCGAATCCATGATAACTGTTAAGGTTCAGCGCTACTTTGTTTTTCATATAACGTTTGTTTGGTTGTCAAAATATCTTGTGCAAAGAAAAGGATTTATTTTCAAAAAAACAAAGCGGCTTTCTTTTCTCGCGTTCTCCAATTAGAGTATGTTTGGTTTGAATAAATAATTCATTACTTTTGTGTCCGCGAATTACGCGAATTTACGCAGAATTTTTAAATACTGGAAACTATACACTATATAAATATGAAACGAGCATGTACCTTAATACACCCAAGTAAATGAACATGCGAGTTCCATACGACCGAAAAATAAAAAATAAAAAATGTACGTATGAAACGAGCATGTACCATAATACGCCCATGTAAATGAACATGTGAGTTCCATACGACCGAAAAATAAAAAATAAAAAATGTACGTATGAAACGAATTATGATTTTGGGGGTTGCTGGCTTTCTTCTGATATGCAAGTCGTGTGGAAAGAAACAGAACGATTTTGATGCGATGGGAACGTTTGAGGCGATGGAAATAACTGTTTCGAGCGAGGCTTCCGGAAAAATTCTTTCTTTGGAACTTACAGAAGGTCAGGAGATTGTTAAGGACATTAGCGTAGGGATAATTGATACGGTTCAACTGTATTTGTCGAAACTGCAACTGATGCAAAATGCTTCTGCTGTCCGTAGTAACCGACCGGATATCGGTAAACAGATCGCTTCTGTTAAGGAACAAATCGTCAAGCAACAGACTGAACGCGTTCGAGTGGAAAACCTGCTGAAAGCACAAGCAGCGACTCGAAAACAATTGGATGACATCGTCTCGGCTATCGCGGTGCTGGAAACACAGCTTGCAGCATTACAGTCGTCATTGCAAAATAACGCACTGAGCATCGATGCGCAAAGTTCGGCTATCGACATACAGATTGCACAGGTGGAGGACAAACTGTCGAAATGTGTGATTTCGACGCCTATTTCCGGTATGGTTTTAGCAAAATATGCCGAAGCAGGCGAGTTGGCTGTAGTTGGTAAACCTCTATTCAAAATAGCGGATACAAAACGGCTATTTCTACGCGCTTACCTCACTTTGTCGCAGCTGAGCGAGGTTCAGCTGGGGCAGGCAGTTAAGGTATATGCCGACTTCGGCGGCGATAACCGGCGGGAATATGCAGGTACCGTGACCTGGATTTCCGAAAAAAGCGAGTTTACGCCCAAAAACATCCAGACAAAAGACGACCGCCAAAACCTTGTTTACGCCATTAAAGTTTCAATCACCAACGACGGCGCTGTAAAAATCGGCATGTACGGAGAATTAAAAATTGATTTATAACAGCGTAGCTTTTTTTAGTCCAACGGGTGTGGTTCGGCTCCCTTCAACTTTTATGGATTACCTACGAGTATTTTTTATCAAGGTTTTTTTATGAATAAATTAGTATTTTTTTTGATCCTTCCTCTGAAATGCTCGAAAGTACAACTGCTTTTCGGATTGTAAAAGACTCGTTAACCAAATCCCTTTCCCTTCTATACACAACCTTTAAAAAGCCCGAAAAAAAGATGTAAGCAAAGGAATAGAGAGTCTAAAATATACCGTAAGTGAATAGTTTGCAGACAAAATGTATAAAAAATGGTTTCTTTAATCGACAATTTTAAAGTAAGAAGAGAAGGTATGGGAGATCTTTTTATTATTCTTGATGGTTATTATGCCACTTTTCGGGTAGTAGTTAATGAAGAGGTATGGTCATTAGAAATTCATGAGCCTTCCGGAAATGCTCTCAAGATGTCCAATCTCTGCAGGAAGATATTAGATGATGTTAAAGATAAAAAACTGGATGAGGCGAGTTATATCAAAATCCTTGATAGTTTTGATTTTGAAAGACGCAGACCGTACAATTAATCCTGTATAAAAATAGCATTTCTTACAAGGCATGATTCGCGTGAAATTAACACTAACGAAAAACACACTATCGCTTCTCTGTCGACAAGCAACGGGAATACTTGGGAGCGAGGATAAAGACAGGTCAAGCGATATTTATTCCAGTTGGTTCCATCGATGCGACAGCAGGTCGATAAAGACCTTCTCGTGTGCATGAGGGTTGATTATTGCGAGTCGGTTTAAAATGTCGGTAAAAAAATGAAAGGTATTTAGTGTCAATAAGAAAACCCCTCTTTTTTTTATATTAAAAAAATCATTGTAAATTTGCAGTTACAAACAACTTTAATATATTACAAAAATGAAAATCATTTATGCTTTTATTGCTGTCTTTTTTCTTTTAAGCGCTGCGCCAACTTACGGGCAGCAGAATCAGAACCGACCTGGCAACAGGCCACAAAGGGAGGTTAAATGGGTAAACCCCGAAATCCGTGAGATGGAAGGGCTACGTCATCGTATCTTGAAAAGCGCCGCGCTGGGATGCGATGTAGGTTATGTTGTGTGGACGCCTGCAGGATATGCTCAAAATCCGCAAAAACGTTATCCGACACTCTACTTCCTGCATGGGTTGGGAGGCACGGAGGCCTCAGATGCTGCCTCCTTTGCGGGCATTGTCGCTAAAGCAATAACGGATGGACTCTTGCCGCCGGTCATTTGCGTATTCCCTAACGGAGGAGTGGCCTGGTATCAGGGCGATGTTGAGCGTATGATCATTGTCGAGCTTATCCCTTCCATCGACCGCGATTACCGTTCTATCGCCAAAGCGCAGTCGCGTGCGATAGCGGGTTTTTCAATGGGCGGTTTCGGTTCGGTTTACCTGTCGGTAACGTATCCCGAATTGTTCTGTGCGGCAGGAAGTTTCGGCGGCCGGCTTCGACGGGATCAAATTCTTCCTGCTGTCGAAAAAGCCATTCCGAGTTGGAAAAATAACAATTTCTGCTTTTTCTTTGTCAACGGAGATAACGATCGCCCCGAAGAATTTAATGATCTTGTATCCATCCTGAACAGTAACGGAATAGCAAACAAAGTCATGGTTTTACCGGATACAGGACATGACCTCGGAAAATATTACAGCGAATCGTCCGCGCAATTATTCAATCTTATCAAAGCACGTCTAAAAACAGAATAAATGAAATATCTATTTATAATCGCGTTTTTACAATTCAGTTTGCTGCAACCGCAAGCAAAAGAGTATTTTGTTTCGCTCAAAGGGTTCGATGGTAATGCGGGAACGGTCGAAAGACCATTCAAAACGCTGAAAAAGGCGTCAGACAAGGTAATGCCCGGAGATACGGTTACCATTCGTCAAGGCGTCTATGTGTTAGAGGAACAATTCAGACCGCAAGGCGGCGCTGAGGGTCAATGGGTCGTTTACCGTTCCATGCCGAATGAGAAAGCCATCATCGACGGGAGAGAGATTTATATGGTGAACGACAGGGATAGAGCCCAGTATTTTTCGCGTACCACGCAGGGTGTGGTGCAAATAGAAAAGGCGTCGTATGTAAAGTTCGAAAATATAATAGTAGTCAACGCCCGTGGCGCCGGAATCATTGTACGCGGCCCCTCGACGAATATAATCCTTGATGGATGCAGTACGGATCGTTCATACAATTCTGGAATTGGTTTATGGTACGCCGATTCGATCAAGGTTTACAACTGTGAGGTAGTCCGCGCAAACGATATTGATTTTCGCAATGAAGAAGTACCCAAACCGGGCGAAGCGCCGCACGAAGCCATTTCGATATGTGGGGCGCGTTTCTTCGATGTAGCGCATAATCATGTACATCATTGCTTCAAAGAAGGCATCGATTGTAAAGAAGTGAGTTGTCACGGGACGATTCATCACAACTATGTACATGATGTTCCGCGTCAGGCATATTATGTGGACGCATGGTTCGGTATGTTGGAAGATGTTGAGTTGTACGAAAATAAAGCGCATGATTGTGCTTGGGGATTCGCCATCAGTGTGGAAGGGAAAGATTCCGAACTGCGGAATATTCGCTTTCACCACAATGTGATTTACAACATGAAAGCGGCAGGCGTACTGTTTGGAATATGGGGCGATGACAGGTTACGTTCTGATATTCATATATATAATAACACTTTTTACAAATGTGGGTCACCCCGTTGGTTTAGCGGAGGCGTGGGAAGCATTGATATATTGTCTAAAAATTTTAAAGACGTTTACATCTATCGCAATATCTGTGATAAAGGATGGGATTATGAAATAGGTTTTTCATTTAAGCCCCAAGAGGTAAAACAAGAATTAAAAAAACGCAATTTCAATGCCGAAGATAATCTTTTTGAATCGGCAAAAAACAGACCCAGTCGGATAGGACAATTCGATTATTTTGTATATGAATATCTCCCGCCGAATAATACGATGGGCGCCCCTCTTTATCGTAACGAACTGACAAACGATCTGACGCCCGAAAAAATTCCGCCGGCAGGAAAACCATCCGCCAAATGGAAATATCCGCCTTCGCCCTGGTATGGAGCCATACAGCCTGTAGAACAAAACAAATAATGTACGTATGAAACGAGCATGTACCTTAATACGCCCATGTAAATGAACATGCGAGTTCCATACGACCGAAATATAAAAAATAATAAATGTACGTATGAAAAACATTTTAATTATCATCGCTTTATGCTTGATAACCGAACTGCAAGCCGCGACTTTCCGTCCAACGAGTCTGAGTTGTGAACAGTTAACCAATCCGTTAGGTATAGATACCCGACAACCCTTGTTAAGTTGGATGATTGAATCAACAGAAAATGATATGCGTCAATCCGCTTACGAGATCATCGTTAGCTGTAGTAAAACCGATATGGACAATAATATTGGCAAAATCTGGAGTACAGGAAAAATAACCGCTGATGAAACCGTTTTCATTGCATACAAAGGAGCTACTCTACAATCTTTTACGCGCTATTACTGGAAAGTAAAAGTATATGATCAGCTTGGGACGCCTTCGGAATGGAGTTCGACAGCCTGCTTTGAAACAGCCCTATTAGATGCTTCCGACTGGAAAGCGCAATGGATAGGCGACGGACGTCCGCAATTCGAACGCGACGAAGATTTCTATCAGGACGACCCCATGCCCCTGTTCCGTAAGACATTCCCATTGAAAAAAAACATTACCGAAGCCCGTCTTTACATCTGTGGTTTAGGATATTATGAAGCATATATCAATGGTAAAAAAGTGGGTGACCATGTATTGGATCCCGGATGGACAGCTCACAGGGAACAATCCTTATATGTGGTGTACGACATTACGGATTTGTTGCAACAAGGCACAAATGCAATAGGCGTTATGCTGGGCAACGGCTGGTATAATCCTTTACCTATACGCTTATTCCGCAGGTTTAATCTGCGTGATTATCAACAAACCGGTCGTCCTGTTGTAAAGGCGCAAATGTTGATTCGTTATCAGGATGGAACTTCCGAAACCATCTGTACTGACAACACCTGGAAAACAAATCCAGGTCCGGTGATCAGAAATAATGTCTATCTTGGAGATCATTATGATGCCCGTCTGGAAATAAAAAACTGGCATATTACCGGAATTAAGGACGAACAATGGCAACCGGCTGTCGTCAGCGAAGGCCCTTCGGGCAAACTGACTGCACAGATGGCGCCTGCTGTAAAGGTGGGCGAGGTGGTCAAGCCTGTCCGTATCTATGAACAAAAGCCGGGCGTCTATATCATAGATATGGGGATCAATTTTGCTGGAACCGCACGGATAAAAGTCAAGGGCCCGGCAGGAACCATAATCACCATCCGTTATGGAGAAAATATTCACGAAGACGGCAGCCTGAATTGGTTGACTACTACGGCAGGACATATCAAAAGTATGTGGAATCTGACCGGTGGTCCCGGCGCTCCTGCAGATGCCTTTCAGGAAGACCGGTATATACTGAAGGGCGGAGGAACGGAAACATACGCCCCACATTTTACGTTTCATGGATTTCGCTATCTGGAAGTTACAGGATGGCCGGGAAAGCCCGAACTTAAAAACTTTGAAGGTTTACGCATGTATGCCGATTTAAATACCAATGGCGATTTCGACTGCTCCAACGACATGTTTAATCAACTGCATGAAGTAACACTGCGAACATTCCTGAGTAATGTATTCAGCGTTCAGTCCGATTGTCCGGGGCGTGAAAAAATGGGCTATGGCGGCGACATCGTTACTGTTAGCGAATCGTTTCTGTATAATTACGATATGGGAAATTTTTACCGTAAAACGGTGCAGGACTTCATCAACGATCAGACCTCCGAAGGTGGCATGACCGAGATAGCGCCCTATACAGGCATTGCCGACAGAGGCATTGGCGGCGAATCCGGGCCTTTAGGCTGGCAACTGGCCTTCCCTTATGTACAAAAACAATTGTACGATTTTTATGGCGATAAACGAATCATTGAAACATCTTATCCCTATTTTGTCAAGCAAATGGATTTTATCATTTCAAAAGCCGTCGGAGGACTGTTTCATTGGGATATAGGCGATCATGTAGCGTTAGACCCGCGCGCAGAGGCCTTTTCGGCTTGCTGCTTCTATTATGCGCACGCTTGTTTGATTGCTGAGTTTGCCGCCATTTTAGGAAAAACCGCCGACGCAAGAAGATATGAACAGCTTTGCCAACGTATTAAAAACGCAATTGTGCAAAAATATTATATTCCACGCACAGGACGTTTTGACAATGCCACGCAGGCCGCCCAGGTTTTTGCGCTGTATTACGGTTTGTCTCCCGACCCTGAGGCGACGATGAAAGCGTTGCTAATCGAATACGAAAGGCACAACTGGCATGTTGCAACCGGAATTTTTGCTTGTAAAATGGCTTTTGATGTGTTGCGCGAAACCAATCGCAACGATGTAGCCTACCGTGTTGCTAATCAGAGAGATTATCCTGGCTGGGGTTTTATGCTTGCCGGAGGCGCTACCACGCTCTGGGAATCGTGGGAATATCCCGACAATGCCTCATCGCAAAACCATCCGATGTTCGGCTCTACCGAAGAATGGTTCTACCGCTCTATACTTGGCATCAATCAGGCTAAACCAGGTTTCAAGGAGATAGTCATCATGCCTCAACCCGCAGGCGACCTGAAATGGGCCAAAGGCAGTTATCACTCTATACGTGGAAAAATTGTCTCCGACTGGAAAATCGAAGACGGCGTCTATACATTATCCGTCGAAATCCCTGCCAATACAACAGCCAAAGTTTATGTCAAAACCTCCAACCCCGCCAATGTCAAAAGTAGCGAACAAGCAAAATATGAAGAATTTGAAGAAGGATACGCCATTTATAAAGTACCTTCAGGGAAATATGTTTTTTCGGTCATATAATATTATTTTGAGATGCAATTTTGATGACACGTTAATAAGCCGTATTCATATACTTTTGGCTCAATTTTCATTGTCAATACTTTCAATGCTGAACGCAAATTATCAATGAGCTCAAAATAGGTCTCATCGGAATAGTTGTCCCTCATTGTTTATGGGCATATTATTTCATAAAGCGCCACGCTATGAACGGGTATCGATGTTCGGATACGTAATACACCATCTTTTATTTCAAAAGATTCCTGTACCGGTTTTAATTCGGCGCACGATTTGTAATACTCCAAACGGGTTTGAAATACTCTCCCAGGCGTTGGTGGCGTCGATGCCTCAAAACTGTCGGACGACCATGAGAAATCTTTTTCCGTTATCCCTGCCTTCTCTCTATCGACCACCCACTCGTCAAAGAAATTGGTATCGTCGCTCACTAAGGTGCGGATGCCTTTCAACGTGCTTGATTTTTTGGATAAGCCGGTTATTTCGAAGGTTATTTCCCGTTGTCCTGCTTTAAAAACCGAATCGGAATAAGCATAAAATAAAAGATACAGTTTGTTTTGTTTTTTATGAAAAGCCCCTATTCCGCCTACCTTTCCCTCTTCATTGCCAGTTTTTTTATATTGCCCAGGAAGACGGACGGCGCCTTCCATCCGATAGAACAGGTTGGATGTATGCGCCGACACTGAAAGCGCCCCCGCTCTTATCCCGCCGGATGTATATGCCCAATGACTAAGATAATCAATGTTTTCGTCTAACATCGTATGATACAGCCTGGCGTCGTATGCTGCCTGCCAGGTATATCCGACAGCGCGCACGCCAAGGTCCTTTTTGTCGGTACCCTGTAAGATACGTCCTTCATCAATACCATAAAACAGTTTTTTTAATCCTTCTTTTTCTGCGGCGTTACGTAACAGCGCAATAGCTTCAGACAATGAATTATGCTTCCCCGAAACTCCGGGACGGTCGTCATAATACGAAGATGCCAGAAAACAAAGACGAGTTCCTGTTTTCCCCGTACAAGCATTTTTTCCGTGCGCACAATGGGCGATAAACTCCCTTTCGTCCCACAAACCTTCTATCACGGTCATGCTATGCGCTCCTACACATACATTTTTCCCTAAAGCCTGCTCTAAAGCATCGACGGTATAATCATACAGCACAAAATAGGCATCACGCGTTTTTACAGGGTCGTCATCCACCGAAAACCAATCTCTATTTTCGTACTCGGTAACAACACCGAAGCGCCAGTTACGAACCGTTTTCAACCCAAACTCATCCACTAACGCTTTCATCATCGCTTTGATGTAACTATGCCAAAGCTTATAATCATCCGGCGGACATTTATTAACGCCAAAAGACTTGCTTATTTGCGGATTAGCAGAATACTTGAGCGGAACATTTCCTAACTTCAGGTGCGGAATCAATCCCTGACGCACAATATTCTTGCATGAATGAAGCAACAGCGAAAAATCGTAATCGTCCATGACCGACCGGTCAAGCGGATTCTTAAATAAGTCGCGTTGTTCGTTTCCGCCTGCCGCCGTCATCAGTTGCATGTATTTCACAAAAGGCATATTTCGCCGAAAATGGTCTTCCGCTTCATTCTCCATAGCATTGAGCCATGTCGGCGCATAACTCCACTGATTCATATTATCAGCCACATTCCAAATCACATCGCCTGAACGAACCGCTTGAAAAGTAAAGGTATGTACCGACTGCCCCGATAAACTAAAACTCCCGGAAACAATTATAATGACGATAAATAAACTTTTTGCTGCCATAAGGTTATATTTATAAAAAATCATTAAGATAGCGTTTATTTTCAATTTCTGTTTTTTTTGGAGACTCCCCAAAAACCGTAGATTCAACTTACGAATGCAACTTTTTGATTAACTACTGTTTAAACAATCAAAGAACCTGTATATTGGTGTTTCAAAGTTAAGCAATTTTCTTGGTCTTCGATGGTTATTGAGCTTGTCGTAATAAAAATTGTATGTTGAAAAATATTAATATCCTTACCCGAAAATTCCGAAAAGCGATTTTAAAGTAATGTACGATCATATTAATTACTGATGTATTTCCGTTAAAACCTGCCCGTCAAACAGGTTGATGATGCGGGCGGCGAAACCGGCATCGTGCTGGCTGTGGGTCACCATGACGACTGTCGTGCCTTCCTTGTTGAGTTCGGTCAACAGGTTCATCACTTCTTTGCCGTTTTTTGAATCCAGGTTGCCGGTCGGCTCATCCGCTAAGATAAGTTTTGGGCCGGCTACGACAGCGCGTGCAATGGCTACACGTTGCTGCTGGCCACCCGACAGCTGCTGCGGGAAGTGTTTCGAGCGGTGCGAAATCTCCATCCTGTCCATGGCCGCCTGCACTTTTTGCTTGCGAACACCAGCCGGAACGCCCATATAGAGCAGGGGCAGTTCGATGTTCTCAAAAACATTCAACTCCTCAATGAGGTTGAAGCTCTGGAACACAAACCCGATGACGCCTTTGCGCAATCGTGTCCGTTGTTTTTCGGCATATTTGCTTACAGGAATGCCGTTGAGATAATACTCGCCGCCGGAAGGATTATCCAACAAGCCCAAGATATTGAGCATTGTCGATTTACCACAGCCCGAAGGCCCCATGATGGCTACAAATTCGCCTTCCTGAATTTCAAGACTGACATCGCTCAGCGCCCAAGTCTCCACCTCTTCCGTCCGGAAGATTTTCTGTAAATTTACTGTCTTAATCATAACTGTTTTTATTTAATCATTTATTCTTCAAATAATTCCTTCAAATCAATTTCCAACGTGTCATACATCACAAAAGGCACTTCAACGATGTCCGTTTTCGTATCTGAATAATTATACAATTTCGTTTTCTCCTTTTCCATAGTACATTTTAAACGCACAAAGATATGTTTTTTTTCCCAAGTACATACATTTATTTCAAAAAAAATGTTTGCCCGACTCATCAAGGCAGTGAGGCTATCAAGTTCAGCAGATAGAAATCAAAACCAAGTTAGGCGAAGCGTCCACGCTTCGTTGCAGATAGAAATCAAAGCTCCAGTTTTGACAATATTGTGTCAATACAAACTACATCACAGGAGCGGGACGCTATGTTTAGTCAGCTATTCTTTCTTGATTATTTCCGCAGGATTCGTTTTGGCTGCTTTGATTATCCGAAAATCAATGATCGAAAGGATAAACGCCAGTATTACAACATATATCAGTACAAATAACAGTACATTTACGGTAACAGGATTTTTATATCTTTCGAGCCATAACGAGGCATAATAGTAAATAAGTGGGAAGGCAATTATACAGGCAATCGTCCATAACCTGAAATAAGTTTTGCTGAAAAGGATGAGGATGTCTTTGAAAACTGCGCCATTGATTTTGCGGATCGCAATTTCTTTTTGCCGCTTCTCAACACTCATCAGTACAGACGAATAGATATTCAATAACCCCAAAATCAAACTGATAACAAACAACAGGATAGACGAAAAAGTAATTAAATTTTCGGTAGAATATGATTCATCCACATTCTCCTGTAACGTTTTTAATCCCACTTGATAGGTTGCCGGAATAAATTCATACAAACAGGCTTCAATATCCTTTTTTGCTTCCATTATTTTTCCTTCCTGACATTTTGCATAAAATGTAGCATACCGTTTTTGCACTTGCAATGATAAAAATACGGCTTCATTTTCGACAATGTTATTGACATCTTCGACCCCTTCATTAAATTCATTTAAAAATAGCTGTATGTTATCCATAACGCCTATGATTCTATAGGTTCGATTGTTCTCTACATAAGTGAAATTTTTCCCTATAAGCGATTCGCCGGGGTATAGTTTCATGAAATTTTTGTTTACAATTACGGCATCAATTTCCGATTCGTTTTCAAATGTCCTGCCCTGTATAAGGCGTCCATGAAAAAAATCAATGAAATTTGGCGATACTTCAAATTTTCTGACAATCTGCTCATCTATGCCTCTTATTTTATAAAAAGACGCTAACATCCACATTCTTATAACGCCTTCTTCGGAATGGGTTACATCAAGCAAGTATTGTGACGCTAATAATTTTTGCGTTAAAATGTCTAACTTATCGTGTAATTCTGTATAATTGCAATTGAAAGACAGCGTATTTTCACGTTCATTGCGGGTCATGTTTGAAAAAATTTCCTTTTTCATGCTACTTTGCTGGAGTTTGACAATCGCGGCGGCTGAGATAAAGAGGATGATAACTACTAACTGGGTCATCAGCATGATGTTACGACCCCAATTTCTGTTGTTTTTCAGTAATACATACCCGGAAACAGAATGGACGCTTTTCCTCAATAAATGATAGGATAAAATACCCGAAAAGGCAAGCGACAGCAGCGCTCCATATAGCACAAACCTGAACATATATCCATATATCAACGGCAGATATAAATGTATGTATGTCAGGTCATAATATATTTTTTCAAATGGCTTGATTAAGGTGTTAATAATGAAAAAAACGATAATGCACGACAATAAAAACCGTATTACAATGTCGGTAAACAACTGTAAAGCAAATTGTTGGCGATTGACGCCGTTTACTATCCGAATGCCATATTCCTTGAGTTGATTGTAATACATCGAATACTGAAAAAGTACGAAGTTTATCAACGTAGCTAACATAATCAACAAACCGAAGATGGATAGAAATTTAAAAATATTAATATTGTAATCGCTAAAATTAGCCAACCCTGCAAAAGCATTCAGTTCATATTTAGCTTCTGTTTCTTTATCTTTTCGATCGTGTTCGAAATATTGTACTACCTTGTTTTCAAAGGCCTTACCGGATACATTTTTGTTTATCTGCACAAAATTCTTTATTTGGGGCTTGTATCCCGGGATGTTAAACGCCGACTTGTTACTTGTTCCTACTACCAGAAACCAATCTTTTATTTTCCCGAAGATAGTATTTTCAGGCAGGTCTTTCAGTATTCCCGTGACAATGTATGTACCATCTAATTCCAGTTCTTTCCCAATCAGCGAAATTAAGTTGTCCGTCAGTTTCTTTGCTGCCGATTCAAAAAGAACGACTCCATTATCGGTTCGTGTTATCATCTCTTTCGTCCCATGAACGACTGTCAATGAAAAGAAATCAAGAAATGAAGGATTTATAGCGCCTGTAAAAAACGCTCGCAATGCAACATCTTTATCATTCAGGTTAACAGTATAATCATTTTGCGTTCCAATAAATCCATATCCATACGGAGAAGGCGCCGAAAAGACCTTTTCAATCTCAGGAAACGCCTGATTTAGTTCGTCTGCCGTCAAATCGGATGTCAATGTATAAATCCGGCTGGCATTAGGGATTTGCGTGTTGTAATACAAATGGTACTGCACATAGTAGTTGCACAGTATAAAGGACAAAAAACCAATAGACAACCCCACAATACTAATGATTGACTGCGACTTATACTTTTTCAGGTTTCGATAACAAAGTGTTAAATAATGCTTTATCATAATATTAATTTTTTAAGGTCACAGATTCAAGGCAGTTTTTTAATACGTATATCCCTAATTTCTCCTGTAGATTGGTAGGACCACAAGGTAAGGCTTGTATCATCAAGTCCATAGCGCAAATGGATATTTTTCCCAACAGTTGCTATATCGACCACTAGCTCCGAACCTACATAAGCGATGATACTGTCGGTTGTGGCGCGTAACTCAACCGCGTACCACTTATTATCGTAGTGAGAAAAATGCTGGGTTGTTTCATTTTCAGAAGCATCATATCCGTTGATGCTGGAAAGACCATTCACGATACCGCGCCATCCACTAAAGATGAGTGAAGCAAATGTATCATTGTAGGGAAATGATAATCCGGCGAAAATGTCAAAGCCCTTTGTACGACGCGCCTCATAATGAATGATATAATTATTATTAGGGAGAGAATCGCCTACCCAACGTACGCCGGTCATTAATCCATCGATTGCTTGCGGTAATATTAACACTTCATTCTCTACATACGGCTCCCCTTCACCTCCATAGTGTACAATTTCCCATCCGTTAAGTGTTTTCCCGTCAAATAACGATATCCATCCTTCGGGAACATCCGGCGTCAATGACAGGTTTTCCGCTTTTTGCTGCGCCACCGATTCTGCCGGTACGTGGCCTGTAGTAGCGTAAAGACAACAACTGACAACAAAAAATATAATGCCGAAAGCCCTTTTTAAATAATATTTAATCATTTTAGAAATTTTTCATAATCTAATGCTTCGCACCTTTCTCTACCATATTGACAAATAAGACATAACAAGATGCGTTCAAATCATATCTATTTGTATATTAATGAATTAACAATTCAAATTCATTGTTTTAAGCTACAAAAATAACGATTATTTCCAATTGCTGCTACTTTCATTAAAAAAAATAAACTTTTGTAACGACTTGAGCCGGTTCGTATGGCGCCACAGGGCTATCGGAGATAATTGCGTGTAAAGATAATGTGTGAAAATTTAAAAAAAAACGATTAACTAACCGGTTAATTATAACATTTTAAAAAAAATTATCGCACGCACCCTCAATTTTATTATTATTTGAAAAACATTTTTTATATTTGCAGTCGATTACAACACAAAACAAAATGAGTGAAATACTATGAAACGCAATTATTTTTTATCAATCGTTCCGGACGAGTTTTATGTCAAGTTCCAGTTGGATTGGGGTACCATATTACCCTATTATTAATCTTAATCTTATGAACATGCGTATTTTTATTATTTTATCCGCTCTTGTATTGGGATTAAATGACTGTACTTACAATCATTCCCAACAATTCGACAAATCATCGAAATATTATTTTGACGGTTCTATCAGCCGTGAAGTTTTAGAGCGTTACTTAGACCGCGCTGTGACCGCAGGCTATTTTTTGACACCCGGATCGCCGGAGAATTATTTATTTCCGTTCCGGGAAGACGACATCCGAATGTTGCAAAACATCGGCGCCAAGTTTATCGGTCGATCTATCTATCGATGGAGCGAAGAGAGTAAACTGAACGACCCTGCTTTTCTTGAGTATGGCAAACGCCTCATCGAGCGTATGCACTCGTTTGACCCTGAAATCATCTTCCAAGCCTGTATTTTCGAGAGTGTAAGCAATGATGTGAACAACCTGCCTATCCCTGCGTATGTGTTCGAGGCGTTCAACATGCCTGTCGAAAAGCGCAATTTCAACGCTTCGGAGATGACCAAGCGCATCGATGCCAACACCGGAGCGCTCATGGGCGGACGTTGCCCCATGGTCAACAACCTCGAAACCAAATTATGGTTTTACTTCTTAGCCAAGTCATACATCGACATCGGCTGCGAAGCGTTCCATCTCGGACAGGTGGGGCTTATTGGCCGCGACGATCCTACCAAGGACCATTACAAGGAGGTTCTTGATATGATTCGCGCGTATGCAAAAAAGAACGCCCGTCGACATTATGTATTATTAGACGGTCACACAGCAGTGGACAGTCGCACACAGAAAGGGGGCTTTGTGAAAGACGGCGTGAGTTTATTGGATTTCAACTCTTTCCCGCTACGAATAAAAGAGGTCGTTGACAAACCGATGGAAGGGATGTTGGAAGTAGGACATAGCGACGGTCTTTTTCAAAAAAGCATGGGAGCCATTTCGCCCAGCGGATGGAAGGCAGAGAGCATGCCTTACTTAGTGGAATTTGACAACTTCGGTATGCGTCGTAATCCACCCGCTGGCGAGGCTAACCTGGCCGACCATTTTTGCTGGGGGTACGACGACATCACCTGGTTTTCCATTCAGGAAGAAGACTACCGTAACAAATGGCTCTGGTATGCTTTTGACTGGATTCGTAAAACCGACCCCAACGGACATCTACAGATTTGCGTCATCCGCATGATCACCCATCCCGACAGTCAAAAATCATACCGTTCCTACTTTGCCAACACTAAAAGCGTAGCTTGCCCCATAGGATATTCACAAGAAGCAACCATAAAAGAACTCTGGAACACAAGGCTTAAACAATAACAGGATCATTACATTGTTGCATAGTTCGGCACAGCGTCACGCTACGTCGAATTTAAGGATACTTCTAAAAACACTTTTATTTCTTTTCGACTTTGCCAGAGGATATAAATCCCTAATTACAGAATACCTTTAGTCAAAAATATGGCATTGTTAAATTAGTATAGAATTATTATCTTTGCAGCCAAAACCATGAATTGTCCAAGATGTGGCAGTGTAAATCACTGCAAAGATGGTATAGTAAAAGGTCGTCAAAGGCATTTGTGTAAAGAATGTCACTATCATTACACAGTGGAGCAAAAGTCAGACATCAAGTCTACCGCCACAAAGCGTTTGGCATTTGAGA
>Ga0082212_10001719_pt1 | contig 32141 bp, 21 predicted proteins | sample TergutNt197P3_FD_71548 | JGI IMG/M metagenome (GOLD analysis project Ga0082212, IMG submission 71548) | Neocapritermes taracua P3 segment gut microbial communities from Petit-Saut dam, French Guiana - Nt197 P3 | ecosystem: Host-associated > Arthropoda: Insects > Digestive system > Gut ... | reverse complement strand
GAAAAAATAATGTCGATTTCTTCGGGGGTAAAAGTACGAACGGACTTAATGCTTTCGATATCCAAACCGCGTTCAAATAAGCGCAAGCGTACCCATATCTCCCTATCATTCGCTCTTTCAAACTCCTCTCTTGTGATATTAAAGTGTTTAAGAGCCCTAATATCAAGTTCAAGGCTTATTTCTGAAGACTCAAAGTCATCCCACCATTCTTCCCAATTTTCACCGGAAAACGAAAACTTATTAGGTATATCCCATGCCAGTGAGAGAGATTCGTAGAAAGCCCTCACAGCATCGGCTTCGGGCAATTCCAAGAATTCATTAGGAGGCATTATCCAACCAAGTTCGCAACGTTCTTTATACACCTTGTCAAAAGTCATACCAAATTTTTCTTGATAGTCTGCTATCCAGATGCGTTCGTGTAATATAGCATTTATAAAGTCTCCTAAAATCCATCTACTGTTATACACACTTAAGAATACAAGGTCGTGTTCGTATGATTCGAGACTTTGTTCCCCAATACCCAGTGAAGTATTTTCCGTCGTTTCCGATGTTGTCACCTCTTCATCAATTGTTTCCGCTTCGGTAGTTTCTTCAGTGGTTTCTTGTGTTACTTCCGTGGTGTTCTCGTCACCTGAATTTGCAATAGTTTCGGAACAAGCAACCAAAAACATACACAGCATAATTATTACGCTAACACCTACCCAAAACTTCTTTTTCATAATGCTACCTTCTAACTAGCGGCAGTCTGAATCTTTGAGCTGCACTGTTATTGTTTACATTTTGTACCACCGCTTGTTCACCATTGCCCCATGCGTTGTCTACGTGCAGTCTCAAATTAAGGTTATGTCTTGGCGCAAGTGAATGACCATTTTTTTCGTCAAAGATTTCCCACTGTTGCGCCGGCTTTCCGTTATAAGTGAACTGCTTAACTTTTGCGTTATGTCCGCCTGAATTATTCACGTCCAAAAATAGATTTGTGCGTTTATTCCTGATGTAGTACACACCATTTTGAGCGCCGCCGCACTTAGTAGATAGTGCGGCTTCCGTTTTCGTAACCATACCGTCCCCCAACACGCCAAACACCACCGTCACTGCCAACAGTCCCCCGACTAACCGCCTAAGTAAATGCGTTTTCATAGCTTTTATACCTCCCTAAAAGTTTATTATTCCTATTATCAGTATATGTTCACAAATACTATACAGTACACTCATTATATAACAACATTTACCAGTTGTCAAGCGTTTTAGGAAAATTTTGTTACATCTCAACAATACCCCCCTCAATGAGGGGGGGTGATTCGGCTTAACCTACTTGATACATCTATAAGGTGGAAGACGGACAGCGATATGTTTGGGACACTGTTGTAGGATGGTGTGCCGATTACGGCGAGGTAACCGTAACCATTATGGATGTTGAAAGTGACGGACATCGGTTCTACACCGACCCGGACGGCAATGTTCGGCTTGACCGGGTTGTGACGCCGAGCGGCGAAGTCATTGAGCGTGACTACGGCACGCTCCCCCCGGGGCGGTATCGGTTCGTATCGAGCGTGTTTCTGATTGATGAAGAAGGCAACACAGGTTGTCATAACGATTTGTTTCATGAGTTTGTGATTGAGTAAATCAAAAGAGGCGGTTGCTGAAAAGCAATCGCCTCTTATATTTATGCGGATTGATTTACCCGACTATCCCTGAACGCTCGACGCCTTCGACGAAGTACTTCTGTAAGCAGATGTACATGATTAACAGCGGGGTAATAGCCATGAGACACCCTGCCTGCACCCACACCATATACGCCTCGAGTGTCGCGCCTGCGGTTTCGCCGCTGGGGTTGATGATGAGGTCGTTCGCTGAAATCCACACCAAGTTTTGTACAACGTGTGCAATCGTGGGGTTGTTTAAGAGAAGCAAACTGGTGATATACGTCTCGTTCCAGTACCACACCATGGAGAAGATGAACACCGTCAAGAACGACACTAACGAGTTAGGTACCATGATACGCAAGAAAGTCTGCATAGGGCCGCAACCGTCTAAGTATGCCGCGTCCTCTAATTCTTTGGGCAGACCTCGGAAGAACTGCCTGAACAGCAGTACGAACAGCCCTGCGCGGATACCGTTCACAAAAAACGCCATTATGAACATTGTGGCGGGGTTGCCTATTAAGTCAAGCGGTCGCCCCGTGATGAGGTTGATGATTCCGAACACGTCAAATGCCTTAAACTGCATGAACATAGGCAGCATGATGACTTGGACAGGCACAATCATCTGTAAAATAACAATCCCGAACAATAACCCGCGCCCCTTGAACTTAAACCGCGCAAAGCCGTACCCAGTCAGCGCGCAGACGATTACCTGAATGATGGACGAGCCGATGTTGACGAAGAACGTGTTGAATATCGCCTTGTCATAGTCGGGATTGTTTGTGACTGCGTTGAACGTCTCGGTAAAGTTCTCGAACCGCAACGTCCGCGGAATCCACATAATCGAGGGGTCAAGCGTTTCCGCTTGCGGGCGGATTGCGTTGGAAATCATGAACATAATCGGGTACATGATGACGAACGCCAACCCAATCAAGATAATGTAGTTGAAAACGGGCCAAATTCTGTCCGCGACACGTCGCCCGAAGATGTAGCGATAGTGCGACTTTTCGTATTCGGAATAGTTGCGGTAATTCTTGATGATTTGCGCGTTGGACACGCGAAACTCCTTGAGCCGCTCTTTGTTGCGCTTGTCAACTTCCTTGATTTGCTGTTTGGTGAGCTGATTCTGCGTAGGCGAACCGTAACCCGACGCGTAATTCGTCGTGCGGTACGAACCATAGAACGTGTCGTACCCTTCGGGGACTTCGCCGTTCGCCTCGTTATAGTCATAATCCTCGTCATATTCCTCCGCGTACTCTTCGTCCTCTTGCGCTTGTGGAACGGGCGTGGGTTGCGCGTATATAGGCTGTTGCACAGGCTCGGGTATTGGCACTGCTACAGGCTCGGGCTCGGGTATCGGTATCGGCACAGGTTCAGGCGTGACTGCCACAGGCTCGGGTATCGGTACTGCCACAGGTTCAGGCGTGACTGCTACAGGCTCGGGTATCGGTACTGCCACAGGTTCTACCGCTGCAGGAGGTTGATTAAACCAGCTATTAGCCGCCGACTCGTCAGCGTTGCCGAACCAATTCGCGTTATCGGCGACAGGCTCAGGCGCGACTGCCATAGGCGTGTTATCGGTGACAGGCTCAGGGACGACTGCCGTGTCAGCCATGTCAGCGAATGCCGCCATCATATCATTCTCGTCAAGCACCGCCGACTCCATAGGCGCGTCGGGCGCGTTAAACGAGAACGGCGTTTCAGGCGAAATGGGCGCAGAATCATCGTTCCCCGCTAACATACCCTCAAACTCCGCAAACGCATCTGCGAAGTTTGACTCGGGTGTTGCCGTATTCTGTTCATCATCGGGAGTCAACCCGTGAATCTTATTGTTATCCATTCGTTAAAAACCTCCAGCTCGGGGGATATTTGCAGGGCTTATTTTTGGCTTTAGTGTCAAGATTCGCCCTGTGGGGCTTATCTTTTCTTTGGCTAATCTACCTGATAGAACACGAATTTGGACACGATTGCAACCACGATTGCTAACGCGACTGCGATGATTCCAAAGTAAATCCATGCGAACGCCGCCGCTTGCCCATAGAACCCGGGGCCCATTCTTGTGGTGTAAGTCAACACTTGTGCCATAACCACGTTGTCCGCGTCGCTGAATGTGTCGATAATCGTGTAGATTAGGTTGGCGAGTATCATAGGGCTGATGGTGGGGAAGGTGATTTTCCAGAAAAATTCCCACGAAGTTGCTCCTTCCATGGACGCCGCTTCCCTTGCCGAAGTAGGGATTTGTTGCAACGCCGACAGGAAAATCAAAATCTGAATCCCCGATTTCCACAGGAGGTTGAACACGTCACTGGTGACGCCTGCAATCATGTTTGTGAAATCTTCCCCCACTTGATGAATGCCTAAGAACGCGAGGAACTCGTCAACCATGTCATTTGAGAACATCGCCGATAGCTGTGCCGCGTCACCGCCTGTCCCCTGCGCCGCCATACCGCCGTTGATGACCGAAATGACAGGCCCTGTCGCAATCAGCACCGGGAAGAAAAAGATTGCCCGCATAAGTGTTCGCCCTTTGAACTTTTGGTTCAACAGAATCGCCACAAACAAGCTAAACACCAAAATCATTGCGACGTTAGGTCCCAACTCACCAAGCGCGAGCATGAGGTTGACTGAGTAGTTAGGGTCTTCCCCCATCGCGTATTTGAAGTTAGCGAAACCGTTCCATTCGGTGTTAATCCCCTTGACGATTTCCACTTCTACGCCGTCAATCACTATATCTTCAGTGTCGTACGACGTGGTAGTGAGCGAGTAAATCATGGACGAAATAAGCGGCCCCGCAAAGATAAAGATAACGCCGATTGCCCAAATCGCGATAAAGCCGTATCCGTACAGCCCTTTTTTGCGCTCATACGACAATCGCGAACCCGTTGACGACATAATCGCGCGTTTGCGTTGGTCAGAAGATTTCGTCAACTCATCTCGCTTTTTCGCCGCGAGTAACTCGATTTCACGTTGTTTCGTGGGGTCTTGCGTGGCGGATTTTTCGCGCGCTTCCGCACGGTCAATCTCCGCGAAGGCTTTCTGCGTTTCTTTCTCGAACTTCGCTAAATTTTTTGCCCTGAACTTATCGCGTTTTGCCGCTAATTTAGCCTCGTTCGCGTTCTTTTTTTGTTCATCGCCCACCTAAGCTCACCCCCTTCTTCCCGATATAGCATCTACGGTTTTACCGTTTACTTGCACTTCATAAGTCTTGAGATTCACGCGGATTTTCGTGCCGTCCTCGAACGTCGTCTCGTATACGTCCGGCTCGGGCGGCTCGGTGGCTTTGCGCGTCAGCCTGTCAGGGTCGTTCTCGTGAGACACAATCCGCTGATTCGCGACATTTCCGATAATCCTGTCGAATATCTTATACATTTCAACCGCTTCATCAACCCACTTGTCATAAGACGCGTAAAACAGCGTGTTATAATCCGAATCGGTGAATTGATTGGGGTTTTCGTGAATGAACTCGTAGTGTACGGGCGTTCCTGTCGAGAGTGCCAACAACACCAAACGATTCAAGTCAGCGGTTTGATTGAACGGTTTCGTTGTGTACGGAATCAAACCCGAAATGGCGATTTGATAGAACGGCACATCATAGTTGAACATATCATACTTGGACGAATACATGGGGACGTTGCTGATATGTGAAACGTAGGGCAGTGCGTAGGCGTTTGCCGACTGTGATGCCATAATGCTGATGCCTGCGCCTGTGAACTTCTCGAACCCGTCGGTGAGCAGTTGCACCGAGTCACGTCGGTTGAACCCTGTCTTAGCGTAGGAGTGTCCGTAAGGATTCTCGCGCGAGAAATCGCTGTACAGCATTTTTGTGGCGTTGTCTAACGATACAGTTTTAATCCCTTCCGATTGCAACGATTTGAGGATACTGTCCATGGTTTTCTCATAGAAGAACGGCGATAACACAGTCCATGTGTCCAACAACCTGTCGGGCGTTCCGAACGCCAACTCATACTGTGACTGAATCGCACGCGCCCGAGTCGCCTCACGCGGGCAACTCCGCAGGAAACTATATCCGCGCCCGGACTTGCTGTAGTCGGTGAATCGAATGCTGGGGTACAGCTCGTATCCGCTTGACGACGCGGCACTGTTGAGTTTGTTGTAGCCGCTCTTGCCGCCGAGAAGTTTGGAATACTGTACATCGTGAGACACCTGCCGTTTAATTCCTGCTGTATTGAAGTCGTTATAATTCACGACAGCAGTGTTGATTCCTTCACGTTTGAGCCGTTCCACCATTGTCTGTGTTTGGGCATACGTAGTCGCCGAAGTTTGGCGGTCAACAGGGAATCCCGCAATCGAGTGTGTCTTGATTGTGCCGCCGTTCACGGTCATGTAGAAGGGCGCGCTGTTGGGTTTTGCGGCATTATTGCCCACGTTCATGTAGTTGACGAGATAGTCCCGATATGTCAGAGCCACGTCGGTATAAGACAGTGGGTGTTCCATTTTATTATCGCTGTCTACCTTTGCTGCCACAGGGAAATACCGTACGGCAATGTCTCCCGTTTTGATTTCGCCTGTTTCGTAAATGTCGATTGAGGTGTTTTTGGAGCCTATAAAGAAGTTGTCCTGCGTGCGCGTAGTAAAGTCAAACCATGCGACGTTGAGCGAAGTCGCGTTTTCGCGTTGTTCCGCAGTCGCCGCCCGAATAGTCGCATTCTCCGCGCCTTTTTCGGCAACGGCTACCAAAGCATTACGCCCGCCGTTACGGATAATGCCGTACACAGGCAGATACACCTGCTGAGTCACAGGAGGTGCCCACAACTCTGACACGGCGTAGTCCCTGCCGTAAACTTTACCGTTGTAGGTGTACGCGCCCGTTCTGCCGTTATTGAAGTTGATAACTGCCCCTGAACCGTCAGGAACTACGATTTGCCCATTATTCTCGCTACCTGCACCGAAACTGTTCAACAGCGACAGCGACAGCATAACACTGCCTTTCTCGCTCTCGATGTCCCCCTCAATGATTCGCTCATGAGGGATTGTAACTAATACACTGTGGTTGTTATCGTCCTCGTTGCTTAACGTAATTTCCATGGAAATCTTAGTTTTGCGCTGGGGGAAGTTGTAGTTGAAACGCACACCGTTTTCGATTTGCTCGATGGGGTTATCGTCGGCTAACATGGTGGTGAATCCACTGTTCGAGGCGTTGTTGGTGTAGAAAGAGGAGGGCGCGCCCGGCTCACCCGGATTACCCGCGCCGAAAATCAGTGGCGACGAAATCGCACTCAACTGCATAGGGCGAGAGCTTGCCACGGGGTCGTGTGACGCGTTGATGGGGTTAGACCACCACACATAGTTATTCGCCAAGTTACGCACGGCGAATATTCCCGCCTCCATTGTTTCGGGTTTTGGCGTAATGTCCACGCCTGTGTACATACGAATGGTGATTTCGTCCGCGTCTGATTCTATTTCATATTCAGCGTATTCGTCTGGTTTGAGTTTTTTAATAGTCGTACCCGATTTACCCGAGGCGAAAGGCCCGATACTGCTTAATCCGTTGAAGTTTTCGGTTTTGTTACCGTCCTTGTCATACAAGTCGATATTGCCCTGCACTGCGCCCTCGAAAATTCGTACTTTCCCTGTCTCGTCCCGCACAGGAAGCGGCACTTCTCCGCGTACAAGGGCGGTGTAGGAATAACGCTCCAACACGTACAGCTCTAACTTAGAAGTGGACGCAACTTTTTTGAGCGATTTAAGCAGTTTGCCACAGTCTTCCGCCGCTTCGCATGGTTCGTTCGCCTTTTCGCACGCGAACGGATTCTCACACTGGCGAGACATCTGCGGTGCTTCATATTTTTCTTCAGGTTCGGTATCTTCACCCGCAGTTGTGGGTTCTATGTCCTCACCGACAGTTGGTTCGTCCGACCATGCGGGCGTTCCTAACGAAACCACAAACGCTAACACAAGCAATAACGAAATCAGTTTGTTGTGTTTTACGATTTTTTCTAACATAACCAATAGACTCCTTCAACAATAAAGATATACTCCTTACAATCAAGTAAAACGGAACAGAAGTTCAGTGTAAATGGTGTAAAAGAAGATGTAGATTTGCTGACCCAATGACACCAACAACACGAGTATGAACAATATAATGACCATAGCAACAATGGTGAACAGGAGTGCTAACAGGGTTTTGGGCACGGAGTATTGATGAACCGCTTTCATGCCCGAAATCATCATCAGAACCGCCCACCCCACGCCGAGTACCATAATAAAGGAGAGGAACCCCGCCTCGCGTTCCAACAAGATGTTGGAGGTAACGGTGAACACTAACATCGAAATCATGTAGGGGAACAGCGAATACGCGCTCACGCAACATATGCCTTTCATCGTACCCTCGCCGTCGAACAGCGTACACAAAGACCAGTTCCCGATTACCCACACGAAAAACAGCAAAACCGTCATCGAAAAGTATGGAACGACGTTGAATATTTTAGGCAATTCTTGATTAAACAGGAAGCCCGACGCCCGCGCCTGCACCACCGTTGTGATGAAAAACGCCAACACCATTACCAAGGCGACTTTCATGTTATAACCTTTTTTCCACCTCAAGTCTTCAAACCCTTCAAAAGGGTGTCGCACTAAGTAGAAAGGCCATTTCCAAGCCGGTAACTGTAAATCGTATACCATTACTAAAAGTTCCTTTCGTGGATATTATTAGGAGAGTAACTTTTACGCGTTATTTTTGCGTTTGCGAATCACTTTCAGGGCGAAACTACCCCCTGCGAGCAGTATGATAATCCCTAACCCCACCGCCAACATCATGTTGAAATTATCGCGAATGTATGCCGTCCTGTAGTCTTTGAATGCGCGTTCATAGCCCACTGCCGAGTGTGAGTGGAAGTATTCGAGTGCCACTTCATACTCGTGCAGGCTGAGCATTGCGTTACCCATGCCCACGTTCGCCATATAGTAGTTCGCGTCTCTCCGCATGACTTCTTCCCACGGTTCTTTAGAAGCGGCGTAGTCGCCTATTTCAAACATTTTCATCGCGCTTGCAACAAGCTCACCAAATTCAGTCATCTTGAAAATCGTTACCGAGCTTTTATCGCGGTCTAAGACGTAGACGGTGTTGTCGTACACGTCTATGCCAATCGGAACGGAGAACGTCCCTTGTTGTTCACCTCGCCCGCCGAATATGAACAAAAGGTGCCCCTCTTTGTCATACTGGAAGATTTGCCCGGACGCTTGGCATAACAAGAATATGTCACCTTTTTCGTCCACCGAAATGCCTACCATTTGGGAGAAGTTTTCCCGCCCGAAAGATATAGGATTCGTTGCCGCTCCCCACGTAATGTCATCATAGGCGTTCCCTGTGAAGATGTTTTGCCCTTTCGGGTTGATTTTGCTCACTACGTCAACGCCTGCTGAACGCGTCATGGTGACGGTGTACAAGAATTGGTCGTTGTCCAACGTGAAGTTCTCGAACGTCACGGGGACAGGCTTGGTGCGGTTACGCATGACTTCATCAGGCAGAATGAACCGCAGAAAGTAGTTCATGACAGCTTCCGCAGTCTGTGTAACGCGGTTTCCGCCGAAGAATCCGCTGAACACTCCATCCTCGCTGAACATGACCGCGCCGCGTGAAATCGTCGGTACAATCGCGTAGACCGTTCCCGCGTTATCAATCAAGACTTTGCTGGGGTTGAACGTGGCTTTTTTGCCGTCCTCCAACACGAACGTGTCCGAATCGGGGCAGTGATACTCCATCCAAACGCCGCCCGTCAAGTCAGCGGCTACGACGCGCCCATTATCCTTGATGTGTCCACCGTTGTAATCGGCGATATAGATACGCAGTTCGCCTTGGAAATCGGTAACGTAAATACCGCGAGGCGTGTCTAACGTAGTGGTTTTGCCTTTGATGAATTGCTTATCGCGGTCTAACTCAAACACGCGCTCCGCTTCTTCCCAGTAGGCTTTTTTAGCCGCGTCGGAGAGCGTTCCGTCATGTTCGGACGCGCCGATAAAGTTTTGCACACGATAATCCTCACGATAAGTGAACGTGGACAAAATCGTAATCAACTCAAAATCAAGCGTAGTCACCACGATGCGGTTATTCCCTGTATCGGCAATGAAAATCATGGGTTGTGTGATTTGGTAGCGGTTGACCCATTCATTGCTCTCGGGGTCAGCCAAAATCGTGTCATACGGGTCGCCGACGCGGAGCGGAGAATCCTTGTGCAGCTCAATAATCACGCCGTCGGGGTTGGGATTATCAAAAACAAACACGTCCTCCGGTTTACGCAGGGGTTTCATTTTCGCGCCTTCGTTCAAGACAATATCGTCCGCCGCAATCACGTTGTCAACCACGTATCCGCTTTGAATGGGGTAGGTATCGTCCCACCAGTCATAGCCGTAGGGCGTGAACGGCTGGTCTGCTGTCGCGGAGGACAGTGTGACAGCCATGATTGTCAATAACAACACCGCCGATATAATCTTGGTTGATTTAGCTGTCAAAATTCGCACGTCGGGCGAACCAAGCCCGCCTTTCGCGTTCATTTTTTCTTTAGCTTTTCTCTTAAAAAACATAAGACTTTACTCCTTCAAACCTGAATGCGCCATGGTTTCGAGTACGTTACCTTGGCAGAACACGAAGAGTATCATAGGCGGTGACATTAAGAACACTGTCGCCGCCGCGCCTACGCCTGCCCGCTGAATCCCCGAGCCTTGCAGTTGCAACAACACAGTCGGCAGTGGCTTGAGTGCCTCATTGAAAATGAATGACCAGCCGTTAATTTGCCACGCCGCCGTGAATGCGAAGATAATCAAGGTTATCCACGCAGGTTTCACGTTAGGCATGACCACCTGCCAACAAGTCCTGAAATGCCCTGCACCGTCCATTTGTGCCGCCTCGATAATTGAGTCGGGCAGTTGCCCCATGAACTGCCGCATAAAAAAGATTGACAGCGGAGTCGCCACGAATGGCAGGATAATCGCGAAATAAGTATCAATCATGCCCAAGTACGCCATAACCATGTACAGCATGATGTGCGTGACGTTTGAGGTGAACAACAGCGCGATTTCGATTGTCTTGTTGAAGAACTTCACGCCCGGCGTTTTCACTTTTGCTAATACGTACGCCGCCATTGACGCTAAGATTATTTGGAACCCCGTCACCGCAACGGTCACGAGAATCGAGTTGAACAGGTACCGCGTGAAAGGAATCCACATACTCGACGTTGCCTCAAGCAAACCCACGAAGTTTTGCGACGTAGGGCTGATGACGTATAGCCGCGGCGGGAACAGGAAAAACTCCTCCGGCGGTTTGATTGACTGGATTATCGACAGGTAAATCGGGAACAGCATAAACGCCCCGAGCAGAAACAGCATGATAAAAATTGCTATGTCTCCGCCCAATGACCCCGAATACTTTTTGCGTTTTTTAATCACTAACTTCATAATACACTCCGCGTACTGTTTATTTGTTTAGCCATTGTTTAGTTTAGCCAGGCTTGCGAGTTTCAGCCCTTGTTTGGCGTATTCGTCAGGCTTGCGGGTCGGCATAGCCGCCCCTCTCAGCCCTTGTTTGGCTTTACTCGTCCAAATACTTGCCGAGGATTTTTTTAATCCCCCAGTTCGCCAACAGCATGGACAGGAACAGAATGAAACAGATTCCCGCCGCGTACCCCATCTCAAACCGTAGTGACCCGTAGTCAAAAGCGTGGTTCATGACCGAGTGGGCTCGATAGTCCGTCGTCGGGAATGACGTCAACAGTCGTGAAACGTCCCCTGCCGCGAATGATGCAACAATCTGCATGACCGCCGCAAACAACAACTGCGGCCCCATTGCGGGAATGGTGATGTACAACAATTCTTGTGCGCGGTTCTTGATTCCCTCAATCGCACCTGCTTCGTATCGCGCGCCGTCGATTCCCTGAAACCCTGCGCGAATCGCCAAGAATCCCGCTCCGAGAGAAATCCACAACTGCACGACAATGACTACGCCCATAATCAAGTTACCGTCCGTCAGCCACTCTCGTGAGCGCGTGATAATCCCCATGTCCACCAAGTAGGCGTTTGCCAAACCGTGCGCGTCCCCCGAGAAGATAAGTTGCCACGTCGCGTAGACGTTCCCTGCGAGAGTCGGCGCGTAGAATATAAACGTGAAGATTGTTTTGAGCGCGTGCCCCGGCAGTTGGTGAATAAACCACGCCAACATGAACGCCAAAACATAGCTCACGGGCCCCGTGATGATAGCGAAAACGAGGGTGTTTTGAATACTAATCAAGAAAACCTCATCTTCCATGAACATGGTGTAAAAGTTGTTGAACCCGATAAACTGTGGGAATGACACCATGTTAAAGTTGGTGAACCCTAATGGTAAAGACATCAAAACAGGCAAGGCTGTCATGAATGCGAACAGGATAAAGAACGGCGCAAGCATGACGTACGCGCCTTTATTGCGCGACATCTCCCTAAGCGTATACTTCAGCTTACTGTCCTCAATGTGTCTGACCGGAGTCGAATTATTATCCAAAACAATAACCTCCCTGTGGTTATATTGCTGTGTGCCTCTATTTTTTCTTAGAGCGTTCCAACTCGTCGTTTTTGCGTTCAATCTCTGAGTTAATGTCACGGTTATACGTTTCGAGTGCAAATCTCGGGAACGCATTATCGTTGACCACTGCCCTGAACGCGTTTCGGATATGCCGTACAACGGAGTAGTTAGCGGGAATCATGGGGATTTCCACGAGTGCATCGCGTTGTGTTTCAAGGCGATTCAACTCCACTGCTGACCATGCCAAGTTACGCATAGCGTTGACGTTGGCTGTATTATACCGCCCCAACGGCCCGAGCATCGCTTCCATGTTTTGACCGAACTGCGTCTGCGTATCGTCGCTTGTCAACCACACCAAGAATTGCCACGCGGCTTCCTGTTCAGTCGCGTTCAGGTGGCTGAAAATCAGACCGCCGTTAGAACCGCTTGTTGCGGCAATGTCGAGGTATTCTGTATTGCCTGTGTTGGGATTAACTCTCTCGTCTAAGAATCTGCCTGTGCCGTCAACGACCGTTCCGCCCGATTCGCCCTCGTTCAGTTCTCTCCACGAGCCGGGAACGTGTCTGAAGTTCCACAATCCGCGAATTTCGGGAGCGGCGGCGTTGAGCATATTAAAGAACGTGTACGGTACAATCAGAATGGGGAATTCGCCCGTTCTGAACCGTGAGAAGGGGTCATAACTTTGTTCAAACTGGTACACGGTGTAGAACCGCGCCCACGTATTGAACGCCTCAATGCTTTCGACGGAATCAAACGTCGTCTCGCTGTAGATTCCTTGTTCGTTGCGCCTGTAGAAGTTTTGCCCTGTCTGTGATTGAAGCATAGCGAACGTGTCACCCGGCTCAAACACGGTGATGACAACGCCCATAGGCGGCGGTGTAGTAGGCGGTAACAGCCCCATACCTAAGTACGCGCGCTGTAGCACCGAAACTGCGTCCTCATACTCGTCCCAGTCGCGTGGCGGTTCTAATCCCAAGTCGGACAATATATCCTCACGATAGAACATCATCGGAAAGTCCTGCATGAGCGGCAGACCGTACACGCCGTCCATATACGAGAAGATTTTGGGTAATTCGGTGGCGAATCGTTCCTGAACGATTTTGTCGTAGCCGTCGAACTGCGTTAAGTCAACCAACAGGTCACGCGCCGCAAGCTGAATCGGGAAGTCCCCCCCGATAAACAAGCCAACGTCAGGCCCTTTCCCTGCTAATGACGCCTCCAAAATCCCCCCCTGAACGAGGTTTATACTAATCCATATATCGTGTTCGTTTTTATTGTTGAATTCCCCGTCCACGAGTTGTTTAAGCGTTAATGCTTGGTCGCGCCCCAACCCTACCCAGACGTTGATTTCCTGTTTACCCTCTTCGGCGTCGCCGAGTTTGGTGAAGTCTTCCGTGAATGAGCCGATGAACCCTCTCCACAAGAACGTGATTTGCTCAAAAAAGCTAGCTTTCGCGGGGCCCGGCGTATCGCCGTAAGCTAAGATTTCAACATAGTCCAACTGCAACGGCTGACGCCCTGCTTGACGCACCCAAGCAGACAGTGCCGATATGTTATCCCGCAAGCCCTGCAACCTTGCAGGAATCCTGTCGGGGTTGTTGACGCACTTATCTAAAATAACTGCCATGGTGTCTAACGCGGCGGCTTCCGACCCACTCTGCGACATTCCCTCAATGAGGTCTTTCTCGTCGCGAAGTGCTTTAGAAATGCGCTTGAACTCTTCCAAAAGCTCAGGGATTTGCTTGTCGATTTCGTAGGGGTTATACTCGTCAGGCTCAGGGCCCGTAATCATGAGAATTCGGCGGTAGTAGTAGTTAAGGCGGAGTACCTCGTCGCTCAAGCGAATCAGGCTGTCGCCGATTGCTCCCGGGACGACTTCAAACGTAATCCGATGCAAGCCTTTCGTGAAATGCAGATAGACAGGTTCGGCTTTTTTATTGGTATTATCGGTGGTGAGCGTTTGTTGTTGCCAGTTGAACGCATAGGGAAACTGCACCGCGTCAAACTCCTTGACGGGTACTTGCGGTATGCTCCACTCGTCTTTTGCCGCGTCGTACGATGACACGAGGATACGCCTGTTCGAGCTGAATCCGCGCAATGTATTTTGGCGAACTTTCGCAGAAACGCAGTAATAGCCGTCTTGCGGAATGTCAAACTCCCACGTCAGCCCCTGCCCCGCGCGACGCCACGACTCGTTGCCGCCCACGATGTTATAACGCATTTTTACAGGGTCTTCAGGGCTCAAGCCTGCGACTGTGTTATCGTAAGTAGGTCCCAATTCGGTGGAGGTTCGCCAAAGCGGTTGTTCACCCTCCAACAAGATTGTGCCGTTCAGATTGGGCGTGTTCTTGAGGTCGGACTCACTCGGCTTAACGTAAGCGGGAAGCTCCGCAGCGTTCATAAACGTCATGGACTCAAACGCAACGCCGTCCACTTTGATTCCGCAAAGCGTGACTTTGTTTTTGCCTTTTTCTAAGTAAAACAGCAAATGTTCGTTGAACAGACCCTCTCTGTCCAAGACGGTTTGGGTAATCCATGTGTGATATTGTTCTTGTCGGGGCATGATTTCGTGGTCGCGCGCGTCCGTATCAAAATAACGCGACTGTCTGTCTTTAATCCCCTCATTCTTCCAATACTTGTCTAACTCTAACGCGCGCGCCGACGAGAAAGGATACTCGTCATTGAGCTTAAACCCTAACTCAACGGCATTATTCATGCCGATAGACTTATTCTCGTCCCAGTTGTGTTCCACTGCGAACAACGTCCGCGCTTCTTCTGCTGTGACGGTGTGATACTTGAACTGCAAGTGGTATACGCCTGTTGCGGGCACGTCAAACTCAAAGTCAAACTCCCCTAAGTCATTACCCCAAATAAGTAGGTTTCTGCGCCCTGCGTATCCCGCGATTTTATACTGCGGCATAACGTCAAGCTCGGGATTCGGGCGAACGCCGTTCACTTCGTCTAACAGCTCCGCAAAGTTAAGTACAATCGGGGTTTGAGGGCGTGCTTTTTCGTGGTGTTGGGCGTAATAATGCTGATACAAGTCATGACGTGCCGTGCCTTTCATGACACCTTCCGACTGTAACCCCGCATATTCACGCAGAACATTGTAGAAATCGCGCGGACCCTGCGGTAGCGCGGTTTCGTCGGTATCATCAGTGACTTCAGTATTATCAATAGGTTCATCAACGTCAGTGTCGCCCTGCGTCATTTCGTCATAATCATCCGCGATTGTGCCGCCGTCGGTATCGACAGCGGTCGCGTCAGTGTCCTCGGAGACGTCGGCGGCAGTAACAGAAGTCATGGCGATTGCCGTGACCAATAAAAACGCAAGCACCTGTTTAAGCGTTCTCGTACCTTTTTTCATGAACATAAACCCCCAGTTTAAGTAGTATAAATGCCCAATTATACGTTCGTTTCCATTCATTATACCATACTCGTACATGGTTTGTCAATATGTACATTAAAATAATATTTGGATATTATTTTTTTAGAACATTTGACGAAACCAAATTTATGACAACATAATTTTTGCGTATCCCGTGATGTCCAACCCCAACCATATGCCCGTTTCGCGGAATCGCGGAGGCACGGTAGGGTCTTCAAGGGAGGACACGCAAGTGACAATGTTGCGGACGTATACACCCTCAAACCCGATAAAATCATCGGGGAATCCCTCAATGGAACAAACTTCGCGTATAATCGACGGCGGAAATTCACCCAAGACGTTTCCGTTGTGGCAGAATCGGTAACCGACGCCCTCGTTGCTTTTCTCGACTGTCAGCGCGTCACCCTCCGCGATTTGTTCGGCAATGTATAGCTGTAAACGAATGGCGTCGCCTGTTTGTTCGGTCAGGAAACTCTTGCCGTCAACGTCTCCAGGCAACCCTAACTCGACGTTCAGGCAGTATCGCCCTGCGCCGCCGCTGTAGTTGTCCAACCCCACGCGGCAGGGTCTCCCCAATACGCTTTTGCTGAACATCCAGCCGCCCACCGATTCTTTCTTGACAATCCCGGGCGGTGAGCCGTATAACTCGCCTATGGCGGTAAACAAATCGAAACGCTTGTCTTCGTGATGACCGCCCTCGTGCGCGTCGCCTGTCAGCAACATGATTTCGTCATACTCGTCGTCGGCAGAAATGTCATCAAGTGTCGAAACGACGACAGGGTAATACAGCTCATCAGTGTTCAAAAGACACTCGCTCACCGACTCCGATGCGCGGTTCAGCGCGTCGGCTAATGCGGTGATTTTGAGTCGCCCGCTCTCCTCACACCCGCACAAAGCGAATAACGCGTCGAAAAATTCGTTAGCCTCTGATTCGCCGTTATCCTCTGACTCCACCCGCACAGAGTAGCGCATGAGAAACGATTCCTTGTCGATTTCACCTCCGCAGTAATCCCAAAACATATCGGCGATTCGGCGGTTGAGCGTACAGCCGTCGTCGCCTGATACGCGGTGGCGTACGCCGTTTTTGTACAGAATCGTGGAGAAATACCCCACTTCGTATGCGTTCTCGCAGATGACAAGTACACGCTTGTCGGGGTCTTCGCGGAACTCGTCCGCCGTGACGGTAGCTGTCACTTCCTGCGCGTTTGTTTGCGCGCCGTCTGATTGAGGGGCAATGCCCGTTCCGCCCGCGAGTATATCGTTGATAATGGGCAGAATCACCGAAACGTGCGGCGGCTCAAAGTTAGCGTCCTCGTAATCGAACCCTGCCTCATTCGTGTCACGATTTTGTGTAGTGTCAACGAGCGCGAACGCCCCCGACAGAACAGCGGAACGGTCAATACGTACTGCGTTGGGCAGCGTCATACACTTTTCGTAGTTGTGGCAGGCGTTATACTCACACCTGCAAGACCACACGACTTTGCCGTCAACCTCTGATTTGCCGTAGACGTGTTCGCGGGTTTTACCTAATCGGCAGGTGACGTTCTGGCGCATTTCTTCTGTTTGAGGGCGCGTGAAACTCGGGTCACCGTTGGGTTTCGTCTTAGGCAGTTTGGCGCGCAGTGCGTTGAGTGCCTTATACCCGTAAACTTGCCTGACGAACTCCTCGTCTTTGTTAATATCCGCAGACGAACGAACGTATATATTCGGAGCAATGGTAATATTCGATTTCAACATTCTCCACGCCCCCCACATTTCTTCTTAGAATAGTTCCATTATGCCGTCTTGTGACTCGTCTAAACTTGCTAAGTTATAATAAAAAGTCAGCTTATTTATTTCGATTCGCCTGCTGTAATCGTCTCCCATATATTTGTTGCGGACGTATACCGTAGCCGTCTGGTCTTCGTCGATTTTTGCTGCAAGTTGTAAGCTCTCTTGCAAGAATCCTTTTGCGTTAATGTTGAGCTTGCCGTAAACGACGGAGTTGTCGGCATTCGCGAAGATGAAGTGTGCGTTTTGCGTGTCCTCCACTAACGAGAAGTTAATGGGGCCCGCTTTGCCGCCTACGCAATCGACATTCTTGCGGAAAATCGGGTATACAGAACCATCAGACAGCACCACGCCGAAATCGTCATTGAGTGTGTAACTCCCTGCCGTTGAGGAGAGCAACGCGACACCTGCCGCCACTGACCACGCCGTATTCTCGGGCAGAATCATCTTTTCTTTTCCGAACACGTTTGCCACAGCATGAGCGAAAGGCTTCAGCCCTGAACTCCCCCCCGCCATGACTACTGCGTCAATCCCCGACGCGCTTACTTGGGACTGTTTCATAGCCGTAGAAATGCTTTTCAGTACCCGTGACTTGATGAGCGGAACCACAATGTCCTTGAACGTGTCATACGTAAGCGTGACAGACGCGTCTCCGAACGGACCGTATTTTTTGACCGAAATAACAGCGTCGCCCTCGTCGAACGCGAACCCGATTTTCGCTTTTTCACACGCGGAAATCAGCTTGTCTTTATTGCCCGATTCCATCGAATCGAATTCAAGGTCAATGCCGTAATTCGCCGCCATTCGTGCGTGCATACGATACGCAATCTCTAAGTCAATGTCGTCTCCGCCCAAATTCTCCCCGAATACTGTGTTCTCATAGACTTTCGTGCCCTCTAAATCCAATATGCTGATGTCAAGCGTACCGCCGCCCCAGTCAATCACCATGACACGGCGATAAGCCTTGAATATTTCCTTATTATTGCGGTTGGCGATATACGCGGCTGTCGCTTCCCCCGCGAACCCCACTAATTTAATACCTGCTTTTTCTGCGGCGCGTTTGAGCGCGCGGCGCGCTTTAGCCGAGAAGTCCACCGGGAACGCCAACGCAGCTTCTTTAATGTCTACTTTATAGTTTTTCTGAATATTCTTGCGTAGATATTTGAAGAACGCACAAGTCACGTCTTCTCCCGAATAGCGGTTTTTGCCCGAGACGACTTCACGCTCCGAGCCTATATACGTTTTGAGTGACGGCACGATGTAATGCGTTTCGGCAAGCTCCAGACGGCGTTCTTTGACCTCACGCCCGAATACCAACTTGCCGCCCTCGCGCGGAATCGCAATGATTGACGAGAACGGGCTGCCTGCGTTTTCGCCGAATCGTTCGGTCTGGACGGATTTGATTTGTAACGTGTCGCTGTCTGCCGCGTGTTCCATAGTCACTCGAACCACAGCGGTGTTCGTCGTACCGAAATCTATTCCTATAACACTGCTTTTCACGTATTTCATGTGTTGACTCACACCACCTTTTTAGTTGTTTTGCTCAGTCTGCAAACTCTATTTCAAGTTCGTTGCGCGGATAACCGCACAACTCTAAGACTTTTTTGCAAAGCATGACAATATCATCGGGAGTACGATTCAGCTCAATCCACAAACCGTTGGACAGCTTGCGCGCTTGACCGCTGATTTTGCCTTGAGAATAGCTGAAATACACGTTGCCGAGTGGGTTCAAGTCGTCATACTTGTCGAACTGTGCAACAGTGTATGGGTTTTTGAGAATGAGAATTTCGCACACACGTACGAGCATTTCTGCCCAGTTATTCACGTCTACGCGACGTCCGAACATGGTGAATCCGTCCAACGTCCGTGAATTGTAAATCCCCGGCGCGGAGGGGGCGAACCCCGAGAAGTCATACTCCGGCTCAACCGCGACAGGCGGCGGTGCAGGCGGCTTAGGTGGTGCAGGTGGTGCAGGTGGCGTAGGTGGCGTAGGTGGCACAATCGGTGCAATGGGCTCAAACGCAATCGGAGCGGGTGGCGGTAACTCCACAGGCGGCGGTGGCGGCACGGGCGGCAGTTCCACAGGCGGCACAGAAACGGGTGGCGCAGGAACAGGCGGCGGTAACGTGTACGCCGGCTTTTCGTTGGACTCTAACTCCGCGATTGCCGCAGTGAGTGCGTCCATCTCCAATTCGTCTTTCATTGCCGATTCTTTAGCGTCGATTTCTTCGATTTCCTGCAACTCTGCAATGGGCGCGAACTCTACTTTAGCGAACGCGTGCGGTGCGGCAGGGGCGATATTACCCGTCAAGCTGGCGAGAATTTCCTCGTTGTCGCCATCATCGTCATCGTCGGTGTAAGCACTGTTGAAAGGTTCAAACTTGATTTCCTCAACAGGCGGCGGAGGTGGTGGCGTCGGTGGTGTTGGCGGTGTAGGCGGCAGTGGCGGCAGTGCCGCGAACGCCGCAAAATCGTTCGTGTCCGACGCGTCAGGCTCTTCTGCTACGAACTCGCTGAACTCGCCGTTAGCGGAGAACGTGTCTTCGCTTTCCACATTGTCTTTCACAATTTGAATGTCGGCGAAATCGTCCGTGTCGTCAGCGTTTGCGTCGCCGCCAAACACGTCATTATTGTAACTCTCCTGCACTTGCTCACGCAATTGCGCTTGTGAGTCCAACTGTTCTTGCAACTGTGACTGCCATTTGCGCTCCATCTCCGATGTTTCAGGCGTTCCGGGAGTTTCAGGCGTCTCGGGTGTTTCGGGCGTAAGTACAAACTCCGACATTGCCGCAGGTTCAGGAACGTCGGGCGTCAGGGGCGCGTAAGCGGGAGGGGTATTGATTTCTTGTATATCATTGCCCAACGAACCGATTAAATCGCTCACCGACGGCGCGACTGATTCAGCCTCTTCAAGCTCTGCTTCTAATTCTTCCGCGATTTCTTCTTCAACCGCAGCTTCTTCAATCGCCGTTTCGACTGCGCTTTCAATTACCGCCGCCTTGGTTTTATTATCGGCATACTCGTCGATTGCAACCGCCGCAGGTGCCGCAATCACAGGCGCGGGCGCGGCAATATTGATTGTGTTATGTTCATGACCGACGAAAATATTATTTTTATCATCGCCGTTTAATATTCCGCTGTCTTCAAGCGCGTGTTTGAACGCGTTCATAGCGTCTTTCAAGCCGCGCATTTTGCGTAAAGCCGTAAAAGATTCTTTCTGAATTTTAAGCGACAACTCCTCGTCATCTATATCAATCGCAGACTCATACATTTCGCGATTTCTCTTTTCCGCCGCCTTAATTTCACCCGCGATTTCTTCCAAAAGCAAGTTAAGTTTCGTCTCTTTCACAGACCGTTCCTCCGTATTCAAAAAATAGACACGCTGACTATATACAATCAAGTATAACACATGATGTCAAAAAAGTAAACAAAAAATCTAAAAAATTTAGAAATATTTATGGATAATTTGTATATTATTGGTTGCGAACACCGTCGAATCGCGCATAAGCACAATATATGGGGAGCGTCATGCACTCCCCATACAATAGACCCGTCCGTGAACTCGCTCGTTCGGAGTTCGCGGACAGGTTTAATCTATTAAGATTAGTTTTTTTGCGGGACTTTCACGTACCCTTCGGGAATCTCGAACATATAGTCGGGGACGTCTGCCGAAATAAACCACGGCATATCCGAGAGTTGTTCGCCGACGATGGTGTAGAACCCGATTATGTCGCCGTTATCGTTGAAGAAAGCGCGACGGACTGTACCGTCCCACAGCTTGAACTCTTCGTAATCCACGTCTTTTTCGCCCCAGAAATCCATTTTGCCCGATTTGGTGAAATCTGCGCCGTAGAAGTCGATAAACTCGCCCCAACCATCTAAGTTGCCTTCCATTTCAAGATAGTCATACTCAGTAGCGTCGCGGTAGACAGCTTCTTTGTTGCCGTGTTCGAGTTTGTAATACGTTCCGTCAACAATCATGTCAGCCCGAATGTCTAAGAAAACGAAACTAAAATCGTTTCCTCTGCGGTAAATTTCCACGCTCAACATACCGTCAATATTAGGTTTAGACGTATACGTGTCACCGTCCAAAATCTCCAACGCCTTATACGTTCTGCTTTTGGCGACTTCTGCGCTAACTTCGTCAGGCTTTTTTTGTTTGCAACTGTCACAACTGTCACACGAAACGAACGCCAACAACATCACCGCCGCCAATAAAAATGCCAAGATTTTTTTCATTTTCAATCCATGCCTTTCTGTCACTGATTGTGACATAACTTTTACTCTGCGTTTTCTTTAATAACCTGATTTTCGATTTTTTCTTCGCTGTCGTTCTCCAATGTTTCCATATACTCGTGTGCGTCAAACGAACCTAACGATTCTTCTCCTAAAAACTTGGGCAAATCCATACCCGCTTGCTTGAATACTTCCCCTAACGGCGGCACAGATTTCATCATACCGCTGATAAAATTCGCGGTGGAGTTCTTGCCGTCGGCGGCGTTGGTGCCGGAATCCCACACCGTAACTTTATCAATCTTGATGTTCTTAATCGCGTCAACCTGTACGCGCATAAGCTCTTCAAGTTTGTCGGCAACGATGAGTTTGACGGCATCTTCGGCATTGCCTGCCGCGTTGACTAAATCGCGCATACCGTCTGCCTGTTTGGTGAGAATTTCTTTCGCACCGTTTGCCTGCGCTTCCATTTTGGCGAAAATCGCGTCCGCTTCACCTTTCGCCTGTTGACGAATGACTTCGGCTTGTGCTTGCGCGGCAATGACGGACTGTTGACGTTCGATTTCGGCTTTAACGATAACGTCTGCCTGTTGAGTAGCGCGTTCCATTTCAGCACGCGCAAGCTCCATGGCTTTTTGCGCCGTATAAGACTCTTCGAGTGCTTTAGCCGCCTGAACCTTTTCGGCAGCAGTCGCGATTTTGAGTGCCTCCGCTTCTTTTTCGCGCCGTAACGCCTCGGATTGTGACACTAAAACTTTTGCGGAGTTTTCCCCTTCAATCGCAGTAGCGTTAGCCGCCGCGACTTGAATGCGCTGGTCACGCAACGCCTGTGCCTGACCGATTTCACCGTCGCGGTGTGTTTCGGCGACTGCCTTCTTAGCCGCGTTCTCCGCTTGCGCTTTAGCCTCGACTTCTTTTTGGTCACGCAAAGCCTCAGAACGCGCGATTTCGATTCGCGCCGCGTTCTCCCCTTCAATCGCCGTTGCGTTCGCGCTCGCGACTTGAACACGCTGGTCACGTTGCGCCTCCGCTTCACCGATTGAACCGTCACGGTCTTTCTCCGCAACCATTTTCTTCGCGTCGTTAATCGCCTTAGCCGCCGCCTCTTTACCGAGAGCCTCAATGTACCCTGCCGCGTCGGATATGTCGGTTACGTTTACGTTGATGAGCCGCAAACCGATTTTCTTTAACTCACCCTCCACGTTACTGGATATTTCGGCAAGAAACTTGTCGCGGTTAGAGTTGATTTCCTCAATGTCCATCGTCGCGATAACGAGACGCAACTGCCCGAGGATAATATCACTGGCAAGGTCTTGAATTTCGGACATTTTCAAACCGAGCAGGCGTTCCGCCGCGTTTTGCATAACGCCGGGCTCAACGCTGATTCCCACGGTAAACCGCGAGGGCACGTTGACGCGGATATTTTGCTTAGACAGCGCGTTGCGTAAATCCACGTTAATGGAAATGGGTGTCAAGTCCATGTATTGGAACGATTGAATAACGGGCCAAATAAACGCCGCGCCTCCGTGAATACACATAGCACTGCGAGACTGTCCGTCTTTATCTTTCCCCACTTTACCGTACTTAACAAGAATTTTGTCCGACGGGCATTTGCGATAGCGAGACACTACCCACAAAAATCCTACGAACAAGATGATAATGGCAACTATACCGCCAATCATCATCCACTGCGTAATTGAATCAGGCATTGTTATTTTCCTCCGTAAATTTATTTTTTATTTTTTAATTCATCTATACCGCTTAACTCTTAAATTTATTGCGGTATTTTTACCGCCATACTACGTTAATTTTCGATTAAATATCAGCGGATATTCGCGCAAAAATTGCCTTGTTTGACAATAAAAATCCGCACAATCCGCTGCCAAATTTAATAGTTAAGCGGTATATCTTTTATTTTACCCATTGAGTTTCTTCTTCGGTCATTCGCACCTCTGCCTCAGCAATGCTGATGTCAATAGATTCCATGCCGTTTTTGATTTTCAATAGAGTAAATAAAAAGCCTTTTGCGTCAACAACGTCCACTACACAACCTCAACGACAAGCACGTTCTCACCCAATATGTCTATGACGCGCACGGACGTGTTATTCGCGATTGCCGTTTCGCTTTCGCCCACTGCGTCAAATTCCACAAGCCGTTCACTGGTTTGCACCATGACTTTGCCCTTGCCCTCGCCTTTAGGCGGAATGGTGAGATATACGCTCCCCATGTTTCCCACAAGATTATCCACGTCAAGCGTCCCTGACTGTGCCAACTTGTTGAGCGCAAGCATGACCCGCGCTAAGATGTACATGACCGCCACGCCGAACAAGAATGCGGCAATCAGCGTGAGGGGTAACGGTACGCCTACAGAATAAAGGAACAGCGAACCCCAACCCATTGCACACAAAAATGACATGACCCCCTGTAACGTGAACATACTCGCCACGCCGAATTCGCCCGAGCCGCCGCCGTCAAGGTCGGTATCAAAGTCGCTGCCTCCGTCACCGCCGCCATCGCCGTCGCCGCCTACGATAATCATAATCGTTTGCAAAATCAAGAACAAAGAGGACGGAATCGCGATAATGTACATGATTCGTTCAGCAATGTCCAACGTAGCCCATGCGTTATTAAACCATTCCATAGCATAATCCTCCACTACATAGCCTATACAGTAAATAAGTATAGCATGAATTTGCGCGAATGTCAACAACTTTTATCACATTTTGCAAATATAAAATTTTGGCTTGACTTTTTGGTATGTATATGGTATCATTAACTCCATATGGAAGATAATTTGATAATTTACGGCAGAAACGCCGTACTTGAAACGCTGCGCGCCAACAGACCCGTCAACGCCCTTTTCGTCGCTAATGACGTTAAGGCAACCAAAGGTTTGGGTGAGCATATTGCCGCCGCAAAAAAAGCGGGTGTGATAATCAAAGCGGTCACGCCCGGCAAACTTGATGAGCTGTCCGACGGTAATCGACACGGCGGCATTGTTGCGGCGTTGTCGGCGGTGGAATACGCAACCGTTGAGGACATATTAGGCTGTCTTGACGAGTCAGGCTCGTCAACGCGAGTGAGGGGTATACTCATTGCCGACGGAATCGAAGACCCGCACAACTTGGGCGCACTCATTCGCACGGCGGAGGCGGCGGGTTTTTGCGGCGTGATAATCCCTAAACGCAGGAGCGCGGCGGTAACGTCGGCGGTGTATGCCGCGTCAGCCGGTGCGGCGGCACACATGAAAATTGCGCGGGTGACTAATTTGACGGATGCAATCAAGACGCTCAAAGACAACGGCGTGTGGGTATACGGCGCAGAATCGGACGGCGTGGCATACACTGAAGTAGACTTTTCGGGGAGCCGAGGTGTCGCGCTTGTCATAGGCTCAGAGGGGCAAGGATTGTCGCGTCTCGTCCGCGAAAACTGTGATGTTATTGTGTCCGTTCCCATGTTCGGCGAAATAAACTCGCTGAACGCGTCTGTGTGCGGCGGCGTATTGATGTTTTCTATAATCCAAGGGGATTGGAGGTCTAAAAAAGCATGAATGATTTTAACTTAGATGATATATTAAAAGAAATCGACGGCAAGAAATCCGGAAAAAAGCCCGATACCGCGCCGCCACCCTCTCTCTCAGATGAGGTGGGTTCGGTGACTGCCGAGTTAGCCGAAATCGAGCAACAGCGGTTCGCCGAAACAAAGACTGATTTGTCGGTGACTCAAATCCTCAATGAACAAAGCTCACAAAGCGCGCCATCGCGACAATCGGGAGACATGACGGTTACGCAGATTATTGACGCCAAAAAAGCCGAGCGCGCTCCTGAAACGCCTGACACTGCCCCGCCCACACCGACAGCGGCGACTGAATCGCAACCGCAATCTCCAATGCAGGGCACGGTACAGCCTGTGCAAATCAAACGATTCACGGCGAAAAAGCGTTCCGCGACAAAGACAGGCGAAATCAAGCGAATCAAGCCGCGCAAACCGCCCGGAGAGTCAGCGAAAGCGGTGGTGAACGCAGTGGTTGACACCATGAACAACCTCCCTGTCCCCCCCGAGCCTCCTAAAACACCTCCACTCAAAACGCCCGCGTTAATTGAGCGCGAACCGGGCAGTAAACCTGCGGCGTACTTATCCCCGGAAGAAAAAGAACGCCTGCATAAATTGCGCGAAGAAGAACTGTTGGAGAAAGAGCTTGCACTCGAAGACCCGGACGAGTTAATAGACGGCTTGAACCCCTATGACGTCAAGAACATTGAAGCCCCCGCTACTGCGGAATTAGTCAGCGTTCGTGAAACACAGGAAAACCTCGTCCAAGTAGCGAATACGCTTGAAACGCCTGCCGCGCCTAAAGTTGCCAAAACATCACGGGACGATACCCCCGATGACGGTGACGCGCCCGTGAAAGAGTTCACGCCCAAAAGTAATACCTCGCCGTTGTTTGACCCCTACGCGGCGGACAAAGCGGCAATCGCAGGAAATGCGGCGAATGTCAAAAAAACGCGCAAAAAAAGCGCAATCAAAGGCGTAGTCAGCGAAGAAAAATATGAAGAGCTTAATATTACGCCTGTTTTAGAGAACCTCAACAAGTCATTCAACGAAAAGCGCAAGGACAACTTGAATGCGCGAAAAACGCTTAACGTAGACACGCTCAGTTCGGTGGGAAGCGGGCGTAGCGGCTATAAAGGCAAGACGATTCCGCTGTTGAATATCGACTATAAAAAGCAAGTTATTGAAAATTCATCTGTTTTGCCGCACGTTGACGTTAAGGCGAAACAAATCGAAAAAACCGACCTGCGGAACAAGAAAAAGCGTAAAATCCGCGACTTTATCTATGAAGATATAGACGAAAAAGATGACGAGTTTTTCTTTGAGGACGAGAGCGAGGGCGACGATTACGACAGCCTTGATTCCAGCGAACAGGTTTGGTTAGATTTAGACGACTCCCACAAAGGTTTGCGGTGGCGATTCGTGTTGCTGTTGCTGACGACCGCGCTGTTGACTTTATTCACGATTATGCACGATTTGGGACCCGCCGCGCCGTTTCAGGGCATACTTATCAACGACTGGTTTGACGGTAACTCGGCGCGCTACGCGACTGTGTACATTTTCGCTAACATTATCGCGGGTGTAATCGGCATAGGTTTGTGTTCAGGAGCGATTCTGCGCGGATTGAAGAACTTGTTTATCGGCAGGGCGGACTGTGACAGCGCGTGCGCGCTCCCTATTGTATTAACGACCGTTATGTCGGTTTTGTACCTGTTCTCGGAGACCAGCAACGGCTTGATTCAAGGTGGGCAAACGCATATATACGTGACTGTGGCACTCGCAGGGTTGATGTTCAACACGTTAGGCAAAATCTTTATGATTGTGCGGACAAAGCGCAACTTCTCGTTTATATCGGGCGACAGCGTGAAATACTCGGCGTATATGCCCAACCCTTCTGAAGAGCGCGCCGTGAGGGATTTCACGAAAGGCATACTCCACGATGTTCCCGCGTCGGTATTTCTGCGTAAAACCGAATTCCTAACCGATTACCTCAAGAACAGCTATTGTACCGACTGGGCAGACCACATTTGCCGTAAACTCGTCCCTATTTCGGCGGCGGTGTCTGTGGTAATGGGGACTTTGGCGTATTTCCTGCCTGTGGCGAACGAACATCTCGTACGTAATGCGTTTTGGGGGTTTACTGTAACAGGTGCGTTCCTGACAATGCTGTCGTCGTTCACGACTATGTTTATAGTAAACGCGCCGTTACTTAAAGCATCAAAAATGCTCGCCAAGCGAGATTGTGTGGTAATGGGATACTTAGCCGCACAAAAATACGCGCGCGCCAACGCCGTCATCATTGACGCAGGGTTGTTATTCCCGCCGGGGACAGTGCGGTTCTTAAACGTCAAACGCTGTCAAAAACCCAACGCCATTAACTCTATTTCCATTGACGAGTCTATTGTCATAGCGGCGAGTTTGGCAATCAAAACCGAGTCTGTTATGTCCTCCATGTTTTACGACATGATAAACGGCGATAAGGACATTCTCTATAAAATCGAGGGCTGTATCTACGAAGTCAACATGGGCATTACCGGGTGGATGGGCGCGAAACGTGTCATGCTCGGCAATCGCGACCAAATGAAACATCATGGGGTGGACGTTCCCGCCGAGAATAAAGAACGTAGACATTGCCCCGATAACGCCGATATTGTCTACTTAGCAGTGGGCAACGAGAGCGTTGCTATGTTCATCATAGAAGTTATTCCCAGCCCGGCAATCAAACACTCGCTGTGGGCATTAGACGAGGAGGGCGTCGTCGTAGCAGTAAAGACGAAAGACTCGCTCGTCACCAAGTCCAAATTAGCCGATATTTACGACCTCAACCCCGAAAAAGTCAAGATTCTGTCATTCGACCAACACACAGGCTTTGATGATTTCTCGCGCTACACGTCACGCGGAAGCTCCGAAATTGCGTGCGGAGGTACGTTCACTTCTTTATCAAAAGCATTAGTCACGGCGAAAATGTTGATTCGGCATATGACATTGAACATGGCGGCAATGTTCGCGTCAATAATAGTTGCAGGTATACTCGGGTTGTTCTTCGTCATATTCGCCGCCTCGGGCACAGGCGCGGCAATGTCGTCTACTGTAATCACGCTGTACAACACCGCCGCATTAGCTGTCATGTTCATAATACAGGGCTTGAGGCGATATTGATGTACAATATGTAGATTTTAACAAAAAAGTTTAATTTTGTCTAAAGTTTTCGGTTAATTTGCCGATAAGGTTAATACGGAATGTTATCGGCATTATTAACAAATTTTGAACCAAAAGTGGAATCACACTTTTATTATTAAGGAATAGGGAGGATATTATTATGGATGCAATCAGCAGAGCAGTAGGTACAATCGCGCAGTCGCCGATTACCAAAACCAATCGCGAGAATACGGACGAAATGCGTAACACGCTCAAGCGCGAAATCGCGGGCGTGGCAGAGAACCAACCCCAAATCCAAGGGATTCAAGGGGAAATCAACACCGAGAACAAAACGCATGAGATGTTCTCCTACCTCAACAACGGCACCGACCTCTACGGAAGCAACGGAAGCGTTGCGCCGCAGTGGGGTAGCGGGACGTTTGACGATGCGGCGGGTGAATCTGCCGAGAAAGTCCTGCAAACCACGCGCGAAAACATAACGGCGCGTTCACAGGCGTTAGCAACTGAAATCGCCTTTGACAAAGCGCGCGGAATGGACGTTTCGGGCAACGTCGCGGCAATGTCTAACCTTTCGGAAAACCTAAGTGTTTTTGATGCGAACACGGCGTTCGTTCCCCCCGCGATTGACGCGAAACCCGCCATTGCAGAGTTAGCGGAGCAAGCAGGGGTTGACACGTCGGTTGTGAATCCCGACCAATCGGAAGTATCGGCGTTTATCGACAGCGGCGGCTCGGTTACCGAGCAAATCGCACAAGCCGCACAGGAGCGCGATGACGGCGAGTTGAGCGTCGCGGAACAAATCGCCAAAGACGCAAAGGCAGACCATGCGAAAGCAGGCGACATCATGAACGCCCAAGGCGGCGTGGATAATATCAAGTAGGTTAAGCCGAATCACCCCCCTCATTGAGGGGGTGATGTTGTTGAAATGAAACAAAAAAGTTGAACTAATTCCATTTCTTTTTCGTTTAAGATGTTTTTTGATGTTCTCATAACATACCTCCATTTTTTACTATGGAGAGTATTGACGATTACACGGTCGAATATTCAGCCTCCCTTGTCATTTCAAACATTGATATTATAGTCGGTTAATTTCAAAATGGGCTTGTTTTTGCAAGAATATTTTAGAGTTAATCGACTATAAATCTCGTGTTCACTTTCAAGTAGCTTTTCTCGTATGAATTAAACTGGATTTTAGCTACACCGCCGGAGGCTAAATCGGTGTAATACTCCAAAGTGGTATTGTCGTTATCGTCGCTTTCGCGCTCCTTGAACGCTTTGAGAATGTTATCAACAGGGTCGGTTTCGTCTTCATTCTCGTCTTCCTGGGGTATAATTTCAACCCGCTCTTTTACGGCATAAGCGTTTCCGTTGTCGTCAAAACGAGTAACATACTTATCCTTAAACATTGGAAGTTTCAATCCGTTGTCAATATCCGCTTGAAGAAGAAAATCCTTGAACGTGTCCGCCACAGATGTTCTGCCCGACATAGATTGGTTGCTCACGATAAATTTTGCGCTGTCTTACCGCATTCTCAACAATTGTTTTGCACTTTCCGCCTGATTTACACCTATTTTCATAATATTACTCTCCTATCTCTATTTTTCATGTAATCTCTGTAATGACAATCGCCGTAATGGTTAAGTTCATAGCGCGCGCGCCGCCTAACCTAAAATACTTCACATTGTCATTGCGTAGTTTCGCCATTTCGTCAGCGGATATAGTGCAAGTCAACACAAACGTATTGTTGGTAGAAGTGATGTTCTTGCGGCTCACCAACACGCCGTTCTCGCTGTTTTCGGTGGTGATATACACCGATTGTTCCCCTGAAGTGACTTCCACACTGCCTTGAATCATAATCCGATAACTCGGGCCGGGCAATCGTGAAAGCGGAAACTCAATGCCTTGGCTTGTTCCGCCCCGTCGCGTAATTCTAATCGTTTTAGGGGTACTCGTGTCGTTGACTTCGCGAGTACCGCCCGTTTCCACCAACAACGCGTGCGTACTCTGGGAGGACGAACCGTCACCGCGGAATCTCCACAACTCACCGTCTTTTTGCATATCATACACCACGCGTTCAGTGGGTGCTTTCGCCGTAGTCGCGGGTGCTTTAGTAGAAGTCGGCGGTTTCGTAGTCGTAGGCGGCTTAGACGTCACTACCGGTTTTTTAGTCGTCGCGGGCGGCTTTTTGGTGACTTCGGGTTTCTTCGTAGACGTAGGTTTTTTTGTCACCTCCGGTTTAGCCGTGGTATCGCCCGGCTTAGTCTTAGCAGTAGTGTAATTCACATCAGTAGGTTCATCGGTGGGCGTATCATCGGGCGGAAACGTCATGCCGTCATCATCAGTCGGCGGCGGCGGTTCTGTCCAGTCATCAGTCGGAAGCGGCGGCTCAACCGTGTTGCCTTCATCATCGGTCATGAGGAAACCGCCTTGGGTGACATTGTCGCGCGGCTGAGTCACGCGCGGATTAACGACAGGTTTGTCCTTACCCGACGCCGCTATAGCGATAATAACAATCAGCAATACCGCCGCCGCGCCGCCCACTGCCGCGATAAACTTCTTAGTCTTATAAAAAGGTATAATCGCCGCAGGCTTGCGCCGCTCGTCAGACTTCTGCTCCGACGGAATGACTAATATTGCCTCAGATTTAGGCTTAACGTCTGCCTTTTTATCCGCTTGGGGTTCAGGCTTAGTTTCTGCCTTTTTATCCGCTTTAGTCTCGGGCTTAGTTTCTGCCTTTTTATCCGCTTTAGTCTCGGGCTTAGTTTCTGCCTTTTTGTCTGATTTAGATTCAGGCTTAGTCTCGGGTTTTATCTCTGATTTAGGCTCGGGCTTAGTCTCGGGGGCTGCCGCCGATTCAGCCGCAGGCTCGGGCGTGACCGCCGCTTGAGCGGCTTGATAATTCGCTACAGGATTATACCGCGCCGTTGAATAATCCACCGACGCGACGTTGGTCACTTCGGTGAGCGCGGCAAGCATAGCCAACCGTTCTTCTTGACGTTTCGCAATGGCGCACCACGGACACTCGGTAGATGCGTTGGGGTAAAAGTGCCACTGAACTTCCGTGCAGGAGTAGAGGTTTTTCTCGTCGCCGAGTTGCACAAGCTCGTCATAAAACTCTCGCGCGCTGGGGCGTTTTTCAGGGTTATTGACGCTCTTGGTAAACGCCAACTCAAACAGCGTTCTGAGCGATTTGGGGAGCATTTCGGCAGTCGGCGCGTAGAACGCCGTGTCTAACTTCGCCCAATTAGCGAAAAAGGGCGATTTACCGTCGCTGATATTGTCTTCGATTGATTTCTCGTCAATCCCCACGCTGTTAAAAGGGTGAACGCCGTTCATGAGCAGCTTGAATATCAGAATACCTAACGAGAAATTATCCGTATGCCGCGTAAAAGTCGGCAGTTTCGCTTCCGCAAACTTAATATCCTGAACTTCTTTAGGAACGTATTCAGACTTGCCGACGTTACAGCGATAAGTCGTGTCGCTCATCTCGATGTGAAACGAATCGGTGTCTATGAGCGTGACCTCACAGGTATCCACGTCGACTAAAATGTTCTTGTCATTCAAGTCGCCGATAACTTGCCCTTTGTCGTGAACGCCCGCAACGGCTTGCGCCAAATTACGCGCCAACGCCACGAAAAATCGAAACTCGCGCTCGGTTCGATAACGGCAACTATAGCCGTACACCTCCCCAATTTCGACTTTATTCTGTTTTAAGTACATGACATACCCGCAGAACTCGCCTGTCTTTTTATCGTACAGCAAGTCTTTGGGCCACGCATAACTGTAGGACGGGCGCGGTGATTTAATCTCAAGCATTGCCTTGAGCTTTTCTTCTTTACCGTCGCGCTTGTCGGGGTTGAAGATTTTGGCTAAGTCGCCCACGTCTCC
>Ga0082212_10001717_pt1 | contig 32210 bp, 23 predicted proteins | sample TergutNt197P3_FD_71548 | JGI IMG/M metagenome (GOLD analysis project Ga0082212, IMG submission 71548) | Neocapritermes taracua P3 segment gut microbial communities from Petit-Saut dam, French Guiana - Nt197 P3 | ecosystem: Host-associated > Arthropoda: Insects > Digestive system > Gut ... | reverse complement strand
ATGCCTCAATCAGCGCCGCCGGATTGCTTACCGCAAAGAGCGTCAACTCCGACAGGAACGTAACCGTCAACGCAAGTTACACAAGCGGAAGTGTAACAAAGACAGCCTCTTTAACCGTAACCATCAAAAATGTTGCCGCCACATTGAGCAGCATCGCTATCAACGGCGCCGCCTCGGTTAATGAAGGAACCACCGCGACTTACACAACTACAGCCACATGGAGCAACGGAACCACTTCTACCGTCTCTCCGGCCTGGAGCCTTTCAAGCACCAACTACGCTTCAATCAATTCCAGCGGAGTGCTTACCGCAAAGAGTGTCAACTCCGACCAGACCGTAACGATCACCGCAAGCTACACAACCGCCGGAGTAACAAAAACCACATCCAAAACCGTAACCATCAAAAATGTACCGGTAACACTGAGCAGCATCATGATCAACGGAATCTCCTCGGTCAATAAAGGAGCCTCCGCAACCTACACAGCTATTGCCTCCTGGAGCGACGGAACCACTTCCATCGTCTCTCCAACCTGGAGCCTTTCAAGCACTACCTACGCTTCTATCGACTCACAGGGAACGCTTACCGCAAAAAACAATGTCAACTCCGACCAGACTGTAAAGATCACCGCAAACTATAAAACCGCTGGGGTAACAAAAACCGCATCCAAAGACATAACCATCATGAGCAAGGGACAAACTGTTTATCCCCCTGCTTACCCGAATAATCCGCGTCTCAGCACGAAGGACGAAGAAATCTGGAAACTCTCCTGGGACGAGGTTAAAACCTACGCGAACGGAGACTTGCTCCCGGCCAACTCCTACATCCTGTACCAGGCGTACTGGACCACAGACGCTTCCCTCAAGCAAAGCAGCTTGATTGAACTGGGCCGGCTGACATCGGATACCAGCATAGACTTCCAGCCGATATCTATTGGAATGGCGTCTGGGGAAAGGGTATTCCTCCTCGTTCGGGCAATCCTTGGCGGAGGAGAAAAGTCCAGCTTATCCGACTACTTGACCTGGAAGGTTCTTTACAGGGAATCGGAGCCGCCGAAAAAAGGCAAGATCGGGTCTCGTTAAACTGATATCCACACGTTAAAGAAACACGAAGGGGGCGCCGCTGCCGACGCCCCCTTTTGTGTTTATACGCCTGCTGACTTTTTTGCTTACACGGAAGCCCCTATATGCTTGCCTTTCTTCTTCATCTTCTTCTTGAGCGTAGCCTGGGCCGCCGCCAACCGGGCAACCGGCAACCGGTACGGAGAACCGCTTACGTAGGTAAGACCGATCTCGTCGCAAAACTCGACGGATTCCGGATCCACCTGCTCCCCGCATATCCCCATCTTCATCCCCTTCTTGATCTTGCGGCTGTTCTCGATGGCCATCCGCATGAGCAGGCCCACGCCTTTGCGGTCAAGGGTGATGAACGGATCGCGCTCCAGGATTCCTTTCTCGACATAGATCGGCAGGAACCGTCCCGCGTCGTCGCGCGATAGTCCCCAGGTCGTCTGGGTCAGGTCGTTCGTGCCGAAGGAATAAAAATCGGCAGCGGGAGCGACTTCGTGCGCCAGCAACGCGGCCCTGGCGATCTCGATCATCGTCCCCACATCATACTTGACGCGGACTTTGTAGCGTTTCTGGACTTCGGTAGCTATCCGGATCGTCATCTCGCGCATTACCTCCAGCTCTTTCACGTCGGCAATAAGCGGAATCATAATCTCTGGAATAGCCTTTACCTTTTCAAGGGCAACTTCACAGGCGGCTTCCATGATTGCCTGCACCTGTATCTCGGAGATTTCCGGATAAGTAATCCCCAAGCGGCATCCGCGGTGTCCCAACATCGGGTTGAACTCGTGAAGCGCCTTGTTCCGAGCCAGCAGCTTGTCGACCGGAACATCCATCTCCTGCGACATCTCTTCTATCTCTTCCCGCGTTTTAGGCAAAAACTCATGAAGCGGCGGATCCAGCAGGCGGATAGTAACCGGCTTGCCGTTCATGACCCTGAAGATCCCGGCGAAGTCCTCGCGCTGCATGGGCAGGATTTTGGCAAGCGCCCGCCTGCGTCCTTCCGTATCGTCCGCCAGGATCATCTCGCGCACCGCTCTGATGCGGCCGGTATCGAAGAACATATGCTCGGTGCGGACAAGCCCGATCCCCTCCGCGCCGAATTTAAGCGCCATGCGGGCATCATCAGGCGTGTCGGCGTTAGCCCGGATTCCCAGCTCGCGGATCTCGTCGGCCCACTTCATTACGGTATTGAAGTCGCCGCTCAGATCCGGGAGAACAAGCGGCGTCTCTCCCAAAATTACCTCGCCGGTCGAGCCGTTTAGGGTAATGAAGTACCCCTCCCGGAAGATATGCGAACCAATCGTCATAACTTTTGTTTCTTCATCTATATGGACCGCCGTACAGCCGGCGACGCAGCATTTGCCCATGCCGCGGGCAACAACAGCCGCGTGCGAGGTCATGCCGCCGCGAGCGGTCAGAATTCCTTGGGCGGCATACATTCCGCCGATGTCCTCGGGGGAAGTCTCGGTGCGAACCAGGATTACTTTATTGCCGCTTTTTGCCGCTTTTTCCGCGTCCTCCGCCGTGAAGACCACTTTGCCAACAGCCGCGCCAGGCGACGCCGGAAGCCCTTTCGCTATAACCTTCACCGGAGTATTCGGGTCAAACGACGGGTGCATCAGGCGCTCAAACTGTTCCGGGTCGATCCGCATGATCGCGGTCTGCTTGTCGATGCGTCTCTCTTTAACCATGTCGATTGCGATCTTGAGAGCCGCTGCCGCGGTCCGCTTGCCGATTCGGGTTTGCAGCATGTAGAGCTTTCCGTCTTGTACGGTGAACTCGAGGTCAAGCATGTCCTTGTAGTGGTCTTCCAGCTTCCGGTAGATCTTCTCGAGCTCCTTGTACGTGCCGGGAAGCTGTTTTTTAAGCTCGTCAATGTGAAGCGGCGTTCTGATCCCCGCCACAACATCTTCGCCCTGCGCGTTGGGGAGATACTCGGCGAAGAACTGCTTTTCGCCGGTGGACGGGTTCCGGGTAAAGCCGACGCCCGTTCCCGAATTCTCGCCCATGTTGCCAAACACCATAGCTTGAACATTGCATGCCGTGCCGAGGTCGTGAGGAATATTGTTATGCTTGCGATAGGTAGCCGCGCGGTCGGAGAACCAGGAACCAAACACCGCGTTTATGGCGAGCTTGAGCTGCTGCAGAGGATCGCTGGGAAACTCCCTTCCGGTCCCGCTCGCAAAAATCTCTTTGAAGATCCGGACCAGCTCTTTCAGGTCTTCTATTGTCAGGTCCGTGTCTAACTTTGCCCCCCTATCCTCTTTCATCGCATCGAGAGCTTTATCAAAGCGCGAACGCTCAAGCCCCATGACGGTGGAGCCAAACATCGTAATCAGCCTGCGGTAGGTGTCGAGGACAAACCGTTCGTTGCCCGTTTTCTCCTGAAACGCTTTCATGGTCGTTTCGTTTAGTCCGAGGTTGAGCACGGTGTCCATCATACCCGGCATGGAGAATTTCGACCCGGAACGCACTGATAGCAGGAGCGGGTTCTTCGATCCTCCAAACTTCATCCCCATCGCGTCTTCGACTTTTTTAATGTTGGCAAGCACCTGCTCCCACATGCCGTCGGGATGTTTCTTTTTCTTTTCGAAATAGCTGTTGCAGGCTTCCGTGGTGATGGTGAACCCGGCTGGGACAGGAATCTTCAGGAGCGTCATGTTGGCAAGCCCGGCCCCTTTCCCTCCCAGGAGATCCTTCATTGCCCCGGTGCCATCCGCCTTGCCGTTCCCAAAGAAATACACGTACTTTTTCGCGCTTTTAGCCATCATTTCCCTCCAAAAAACTGGTTGAATTGCGTAGCTTTAAAAACACGCCCATAAACAAGACTCGCAGATCATTAAAGTCATAGACAGAAGAGTAAACGAAACAAATTTATGCAGTAAATAACCCGCGACTAAAAAATCAGCGAAAGTGTCTTGCGGAAATTTTATGAAAGAATCGCCCTTAATTCAACCCGGATTCGTCATCAGGCATTAATTTCTAATGATGGTCATTGGAGCAACTTGTTGATTTGTAATGATTTCAAGTCCATTTTTGCAGCATTTTTGGTGAAAGATTTGGGGGGCATCCATCGCGGCGGACAGAAACCGCGTAAGGGGTTTCCGCGACAAGAGCATAGGTTTACAGGCGCAACCAAGGACGGCAAGAGCGAAGGAAACATGCGGTCGCAAAGAGCCAGGGGCCGAACAGAGACGCCTCGGCGGAGAAGCCCCTAAGCGCGATGTACGCTGTGAGTACCGGCCATGTCACCTCTGATGACGGATCTGGGTTTATTAGCTCTTGCCATCTTTGGTTTTGTTGTGAAACAGAAGCTTCCACGAGAGCGGTCTCTTGCTTTTTGCCGCACATGCAAATATCAGTTTCAAAGTGAAATTGTCCCAACTTTAAAGCCCCGACTCCAAAAAGAGCCGGGGCTTTAAAAACATCACAAGCTATGTCCAAATCCGTTATTGCGTGGCTGCCGCCGATAGAAGCGGCAAGCCGCGTTACTTTTTCTCTCCGACAGGCTTAGCCTTCGGAGCCTTCCGCTTTATGGCCGCTTGACCTCTTCATCCAAAGCTTGCCGACAGCGACAACAGCAAGAGCGAAGAAAATCTGAAATCCCCAGTCGACATACTTGCTCGGGTGGAACTTATTGTGAACCCATGAGTCGGTTATTATCATCTCGCCGCCAACCTTGCCCAAAATCATGGCGCCGATCGTAATAATGATCGGGAACTTCTGCATCAGGGCGGAAAGAAGGGTGCTGCCAAAGATAACAATAGGGATACTGGTGACAAGACCGATAATAATCAGAACCATACCGCCGTTAGCCGCGCCGGCCACAGCCAAAACGTTGTCGATGCTCATTACAAGGTCAGCGACAAGAATGGTCCATACCGCGGCCTTGAGGCTGCCCGCCGCCTCGACATTTTCCTCGTGTCCCTCAGCAAACAGCTTGACCGCGATCCAGAGGATAAGGATACCACCAACTACCTTCAGGAAAGGGATCGTCAAAAGCACTACCGCAAAACCTGTAAGGATAATTCTCAAAACAACGGCAAGACCCGATCCGAGGATAATGCCCCATTTCTTCTGCACTGGCTCAAGCTTGTTGACCGCCAAAGCAATGATGACAGCGTTGTCGCCGGACAAGATCAGGTTGATCAGCATGATCTGCCCAAGCTGCGCCCAAAACACCCCGTCAATTGCGGGCATCGCCCAATTAAGATCTCCCATTTACATTTCCCTCCCGTGCGGAATATATTCTCGCGTCAGTCTGCGAATAAATCTTATGCGGAAAAAACAAGAACTTGAAATCCTTGTTTCTTTCTATTTATTCATTTGGGCCCAACAGGCGGCAATGGCTTTTTTAAGGGATTTCATGGCTTCCGAAGTCTCTTTCGGACGGAAAACCACCAAATTTCTCGCCTTCGCGTCAGACAACTCCCAAGGGTCGTTCAAAAAAGCGGCGCCTTTCCACTCTTTTCCGGGAATGACACGAACCGTAGAGCTTGACCCGGTTACATCGCGTACCATTTCCGCAACATCCTTCCAAAGAACATAAGCAGTGGCAAAATTAAATGTCTGCCCGTAGGCTACGGGATTAAACAGACACTTCTCAATTCCCTGCGACAAGTCTTCCATGTGGAGGAAGCTACCGCCGGCTCCAGCCGGCACTTCCAGCGCCTCGCCCGAGGCGGCGGTCTTTAACATCGCCCGCAGATGCTTGCCGCCGATTTCATCCCCATACGCCCACCAAAAACGAATCACGGTGGACGGCACTTTCCCTTCCTTGCTATACATCACACATAGTTTCTCGGCCGCGGCTTTGGCAATTCCGTATAAGGGCTTCCTAGCCTCGTCCACAAGAAGCGGATGCTCTTCGTCAACCGGAGAAACTTTTGGCTTTCCATATACCACGGCGGTGCTGGCATAGATCAGGTGCCGAACTTTTTGGGAAGCCGCTTCTTCAAGAAGGTACAGGTGCCCGATCAGGTCTTGCTCAAACGTTTCCAGCGGAACCTCGGAAAAAGACCATGCCAGATGAAAGATCGCGTCTGTTCCTTCAACAGCTTTCTTTACCGCGTCTCTATCCTCAAGCCCCGCCTGAAATACTTCCAATCTATCGTTTTTGATCGCCCGGAGAGGCTCTGTGTCCTTATCGATTACCCGAACTTCATGGCCAAGGTCCAGAAAACGGCCGGCCAAGTACTTCCCGCATGAACCAGCTCCGCCTGTGATCAGTATTTTCGATTTAGTCGTCATGCCTTGAGCTGCCCTTCTCAAAAAAAACGGTCCGGAAAACTAAACGCCTTCAGTTCTCCGGACCGCTTCTCAAAATTACAACCGTAAAAGCGCCATATCACATCAGCTTCAACCTGATCAGGCGGAAGCCTTCTTCCTCTTTTCCAGGAAACCAGAAATGCTCGGCCAGAAGAATATGATAAAAGCCGCAATCATGATCAGTAAGCAAAGCCAACTGATTTCCAAACGCCCGGCTTCGTTGATCTTCAAACCGATAAGAACGCCCGGATTGCCGCCCGACATAAGAAGCGACTGCCGAAGCGCCGACTCCGCCATGCCTCCCAGAACAAGAGCAAGAACCATGGGGGCGATCGGGTAATCAAGCTTTTTGAACAGATACCCGAAAACGCCAAAGACGATCATGTAATAAATATCGATCATCCGGTTGTTGACCGCGTAAGCGCCGATCGCGCAGACATAAACGATGATCGGCATAATGATGGCAAACCGAACCCGCAGGATAGCGGCGAAAAGCGGCGCGAACGCCATAACGATAAACAGGCCGAGAATATTCCCGACCCAGCAACTGCCGATGAACGCCCAAACAAACGTAGCGTGTTCCTTGAAAAGCATCGGCCCCGGAATCAGGCCGAAGATCATGAGACCGCCCATGATAACAGCCATGGTCGGAGAACCGGGAATTCCCAACGTGATCATCGGAAGAGCCGCGGAAGTGCCCGCCGAGTGAGTAGCTGCCTCGGGAGCTATAATTCCCGCATAAGCGCCTTTTCCGAATTCGTCCTTGTTTTTAGCTCCCTGCTTGGCAAAACCGTATGCCATGAAGGACGCAGGGGTAGCGCCGCCGGGCTTTAAACCCATCCAGGCGCCGATGCCAACGCCAAGGACCAGTGCCTTCCATTCCTTGCATATTATGACAAAACCGTCTTTTACATCTTTGAGCGAAATCTTTCCGGCCTTGCCTTCGATCTTCAGACCTTCCTCGACCGTCAGCAAAATCTCGCCAAGACCAAAGAGACCGATGACCGCGATGATGAAGTCAAAACCGGCCATCAGGTCAATAGAGCCGAAAGTCATGCGCATTTCACCGGTAACGATGTCCATGCCGACGCAAGCCAGCAGGAACCCGATGAAAATGGAAACGCAGCTTTTGACCGCGTCTTTTCCGCCCAGCCCGACAAAAGCGCTAAACGTTAACATCATGACCGCGAAAACCTCGGACGGACCAAACATCAAGGCAAAAGCGGCAATGATAGGCGCGAAGAAGCTGAGCAAAATAACGCCGATAACCGCTCCAACCGAGTGGGCCAAGAAGGACAAAACAAGAGCTTTTCCAGGCTCCCCTTTATTTGCTAACGGGTAGCCGTCAAAAGTGACCGCCACCGACCATGGCTCGCCAGGGATGTTGAAGAGGATGGCGGTGATGCCGCCGCCGTACAACGCCCCCCAATAAATGCTCGCCAGAAGAATAATGCCGGCTACCGGATCCATGGCAACTGTCAACGGTATTAAGATTGCTACGCCGTTCGCGCCGCCCAAACCAGGTAGCACGCCGACGATGATGCCGAGAGCCAGGCCGACGATGGCAGTTATAAAATTCACCGGCATCAATGCGGTGCCAATGCCTGACATCAGTAATTGCATATTCTCTGCCACGTAGATCTCCTTCCGATATCAAAATACAAGCCTAACCATGAAAAACCTAACTAAAAAATAACGTCGTATAACTTTCCAACCGGCCCAAACAAATAATCACCAAGTATTCCACTCGGCAAAGGGATCAAGAACACTTTGTCAAAAATGATATACAGCGACACAGGGAACAGGATGCTGATGAGAGCGCATTTGTACACTTCGATCTTCCCGACCACCTTCATGTAAAACGCAATGTAAATGAGCGCCGCCGCATGAAGGCCAAAAATCGGAACGATCATAAGCATAACAGTGGAAGGAATCAAAACCCACAGGATCGGTCCAAGCCCCCCTTCCGGGATCAACGGTAATCCTTTATCTTCTTTTTTAAACTCTCTTAAGATGATAAGCGCCGATCCTACTACACAACCAAGCGCCAGGTAAAACGGCAGGAAGCCCGGACCAGGACCGGTCACAGGCAACCATCTGAATCCTATTCTGACCGAATCATAGAGGCAAAGCGCCCCTAAAGCCAAGAAAAAAACAGCCAAACCTACATTGGCCTTGCGCATCTTTCCTCCCCATCTAAACCGGTATTAGAGGTGCGCAACGAGGGGAAGCAGGTGTAAAAAAATCCTGCTTCCCCTTTTATTGCGCTTACATCAAGCCTGTTACTTTAAAAGACCACCGGAAGTCATAAGTTCTTTGACTTCCTTGTCTTTAGCTTCAAGCCACTTCACATATTCATCGCCGGCCAGGAACGAATCTTTCAGCCCCATGTCCGTAACGTATTTCTTCCATTCCGGAGTCTCAGACACTTTCTTGAAGACATCGACATAGAACGCCAGCTCATCCGGCTTCACGCCGGGAGCCATGAAGATGCCGCGAAGCATCAGATAGGAAACATCTTTGCCTGTCGATTCTTTAAGCGTCGGGACTTGCTTCCAATCCGGCAGGTCGATTCTTTCGTTATCGCAGACTGCCAGCGCGCGCAATGTTCCATTCTTCATATGGCTAACAGCTTCCGACGGATTGTTTACGGTGGAGTCAATGTGCTTGCCGACGAGCTCGACCGCGACCGCGCCGCCGCCCTTGAACGGGACGTAGTTGAACTTCAGGCCGTAGGTCTGCTCGATAAGAACTGTAAGAACCTGATCTTCCTGCTTGGCGCCGGTGCCGCCCATGACGAACTTGCCGGGAGACTTCTTGACCGCGTCGAAATATTCGGCTGCGGTTTTATACGGTGTATCGGTGTGTACCCAAAGAATGAAATAGTCAAGCGCCAGCTTGGCGACCGGGGTCATGTCCTTCCAGTGGAAGGGCACACCGGTGGCCAGCGGGGTGGTAAACAGGTTGTCAAGAGTAATGATGATTACGTGCGGATTGCCTTTCTGGCCCTTCACGTACATGAACCCTTCCGCTCCCGCACCGGCTGACTTATTGATGACTACAAACGGTTTGGGGGAAAGCTTGTGCTTGGAAATAATCGGAGCAATAAAACGAGCCATAACGTCCGCGCCGCCGCCAGCTCCTGCCGGGATGATGAACTCGACAGGCATCTTGGGCTCCCAGGCTTTTGCTGTGCCGATTGAGGTTGCAACCATTGCCAAAGAGCATGCGACAACCATCAGAATCTTAAACCAAGAAAATCTTTTACTCATGGAACTACCCCCATGTGAAAGTTTTATGACCCCCGACCTCAAAAGTCGCACAACAACAGCCTCCTCCCTTCCTTTACAACGCCCCCTGCATCTTGGTCGAACAGAAACCAAAAACCTGTTCGTCTATTCCTTTAATCTGTCCGGAGCCCTGAGCAAAAAGCCAGCTTCGAAACAGTTTGTCCCAGGAGTGATACCAGAGGGGACTGCCCAGAGCACAACCGGGACCTGATTTCTTATAGTGCAAGGATAGACGATTTTATCAAAATTGCATCAAAATTTTTAACCCTAATGTAAAAAGAGGGACACAGGTTACCCTGTGTCCCTCGGTCATACAACCGATTAGGCTTCTTCTCTCGGTCCAAGAACCGGGACTTCGATCGGCTTGCCAGGGGCCTTCACCTTCGCCGTGATGAATGCCTGCATCTTGGCGATGTGCTCTTCCTGCAGGTGGTTGAAGCGCTCCTGACCCTTCATGTACTCTTTTACCGGCTTGTAGGTCTTCGGAACGTGCTGATAGACATACTCGCCCTTTTCCCATTCGTAGTTGACCCAGAAGCCGGTCTCGACCGCCAGTTTCGCAACACGAACGGTGTCTTTGCAGTTATACAGCCAGCCCTTCGGGCACGGGCAGTGAATGTGTACGAACGCGGGGCCTTTGTAGTTCAGGCCTTTGCGGCACTTGTTGATCAGGTCGACCGGATAGCCAACCGAAGCCGTCGCGACATACTTCAGCGCGGGGTGACCGCCGATGAACAGCTGCGGCGCGTCTTTCGGGAACAGCTTCTTGCCTTCGGGGATCATCTTTCCAGGAGGCGTGAAGGTGGTCTTGCCGCCGTACGGAGTCATCGGGGAGGTCTGGATACCCGTGTTCGCGTAGGACTCATTGTCATACATGACAAACAGAACATCGTGACCGCGATACATCATCGCGGAGGCAGCCTGCAGACCGATGTCGATCGCGCCGCCGTCGCCGGCCATAACAACGATGTTCGGCAGCGGGCCTTTGTACTTGCCCTTGCGGATCAGAACGTTGTATGCAGCTTCGATACCGGAAGCAACCGCGCCGCCGTTCGTGATCTGGCAGTGCGTCCAGGCATAGGCAAACGGGGTGCACATGTAGGAGCAGTTCGCAACGTACATGCAGCCCGTCGGGCCGAGGAAGATCGAGTTTTCGCCAGCAGCCAGGGAGACCAGTCTGTAGCAAAGGGCCGGGCCGCAGCCGGCGCAGGTACGGTGACCAGGAACATACCATTCCTTCTGGTCGATACCGCGGAGGTTCTTAACAAGTTCCATTTCCTTGGTCGGAATTTGTGCCATTTTATGTCACTCCTTGTTTTTTCGTGTCGCGGAAAATTAGATGCCGTTGTCGAAGCCGACCCAGTACACATACTGCTCGGCCTTACCGGCTTTCGCCATTTTCTCGAGGATCTTCGCCATGTTGTAGAACTCCTCGAGGGAGATGACTTCGCCGCCCAGACCGGCCATGAACGAGCAGCAAGCCGGCTGTTTCGGGGAGTCATACAGGGAGGAGCGAACTTCGTGCTGCAGCTCGCCGCCCTTCATGGCGCCGCCGTAGTTCGTCTGGGACTCAATTACGCCAACAGCCTTGAACTTGGAGAGAACTTCGCAAACCTGAGTCGTCGGCCAGGGACGGACGAAGCGGAGCTTCACCATACCGACCTTCGCGCCCTTCTTGCGGAGGTGATCAACCGCGAAACGGGCCGTACGGCAGTGTCCGCCCATCAGGAAGAACACGTACTCGGCGCCATCAGTCTTATACTCTTCGAGCCACGGGGTATAGTCACGGCCAACAGCCTTATTGTAATCGGCAATAGCCTGCTCGATGACTTTCGGGGTGTTCAGGAACGCCTGAGCTCTCTGAAGATCGATCGCCGGTCCCTGATCCGGGAAGATCTGCGGACCATGGTTGGTCGGGTTCTGCGGAGTCAGAGCGTGCGGGCAGTTATACGGAGGCAGGAATTCATCGATAACTTCCTGATCCGGAATGCTGACCTTGTTCGGGATGTGCGACACGAAATAGCCGTCCTGAACCTGCCACTGCGGCAGCATGACTTTCGCATCTTCACCGATACGATAATAGATGATGCAGTTATCCATTGATTCCTGCGGCGTCTCGGCCCAGCCGAGGATCCAGCCCTGGTTGCTGCAGGACATAACGTCGGTATGCTCGGAACCGAAGTCACCGGGGGGGTCATACGCGCGGTCGGCAATCGCCATCTGGCACGGATACCGGCCACCGGAGATCGGGGAGTAAACTTCCATCGCGTAGGCAACACCAACGCCCGAGGAGCCGGTGTATGCGCGGGCGCCCGAAGCGGACGCGCCCTGGGTAACGGAGACCTGAGCGTGCTCGCCTTCGCCGTGAACGAACTCGGCATCCAGCTCACCCGCCGCCACCATTCTTGACAGTTCCATCATGATACCAGTGTACGGACGAATCGGGTACGAGGTGATGACTTCAACTCTCGCTAACTTCGCGCCGTTTGCAGTCGCGGCGCAACCAGCCATATAAGTTTCTTTCGGCATCTGAGTTTCCTCCTGGGAATCTAGTAAGGCTTATCAAGACGGGCGACGCCGCCCTTGAAATTCAGTTCGTTCTCGGTCCGGAGCGCATCGGCCGGGCACTCTACGACACAGATATGGCAGCCTTTGCAGTAAATGGCGTTCCACACCATCTTTTCGGACTTCGGATCCAGGTGCCAGCAAGCATCCGGGCAATAGATGAAGCAGTTCAAGCAGGTGGTGCACTTTTCCTGATCAATGACCGGACGCTCAATCCGCCAGTTGCCGGTCTTCATCATCGGCTGCTCGCCAACCGGGGCCGGAACCACAGCGCCGTCAGCGATTTCGAGGTGCTTGGGGATCCGGAACTTTTCGCAATACAGTGGACTCATTTTCTTCTCCTTCCAGGCCTTATAAAGTTTTCACTACTACAGTTTTTTAACAACGGCGGTCTTCTCGCCTTCCTTCACGCCAGCCTTGTTCGCCGCGGTAGCGACTACGTTGTCAAGAGAGAACAGGTTGCAAACTTTGGTTGCAGCGCCAGCCAACGGAGCAGAAACAGCCACGCCGACCGAAACGGCTTCAACGCCACCCTCGGAACCCAGGAAGTCGAGGGCTTCGAGGCCCGTGCCGCCAGCGATACCAGTGGCGTCTACGGTGACGATTGCGGACAGAAGGTCTTTGTTCGGGATAACAGCAAGGATCTCATCAGCCGACCGCTTGGTGTTAACGACAAGCGCGGTACCCTTGGTGGCTCCGCGGAGAATGTCGATACCCTTTACGATAACTTCTTCCATAACGATAACGAGCGACGGATTGTTGTTCTCATACACATACCGCATCTCAATCTCTTCGTCGCTGATACGGCAATACTTGCGAAGCGGAACCAGCACGCGGTCCGGAAGGTCCGCATAGTTGTCCCAAGCCTGAACGAACTTGCCGCTCTTAGCTGCTGCATTGGCAAGAACCAGCGAAAGGTGACGCCCTTCCATATCCTGGATCACGCCACGGCACCAAATTGTTACTTCAAACACGTCTGCCATTGTGTCCTTCCTCCTTCGGTTGTCTACAACAGGTAATTGATGTACGAACTGCTAAAGCGACTAACCAGTTCACCTCCTTTCCTGTCGTCTTTAAGAAACTTGCTTGTTGCCTCCTGCTTTTTCCACCGCAATTTCGAACAAGCTGTTCTCTATATCCAACAAGTGCTCACGCATGGCCTGCGCCGCGCCTTCCGAATCGCGGACCTCGATCGCGTCGAGCAACTCCCTATGACGCTGGACAGATTTTTTTGGTCTTCCTTCCACCTGAAGAAAGTTGTCACGGCTTTCCATAAAGAAACCCATGTTACTGTCAACGATTTGCAGCAAAAACCGGTTACGGGCCGCATTAGCCAAAAGATAGTGAAACTGTTTGTCAGCTTCCGCTCCCGATTCTCCACGGAGAACCTGCTGCTTCTGGAGACTCAATGTCTTTTCCATCTGTACTATTTCTTCGTCTGTCGCCCGCTCGGCGGCAAGAAAAGCCAATTGAGGCTCGATAAGACGGCGCATCTCGAAAAGCTCTTCCTGGCCATCTTTCTGGGAACAAATTACGGAGGCCAGCGGATTCACCAACAATTCAACGGGATGCCGAGCAATATAGGTACCGTCGCCCTGCCTGCTCTCGAGAAGTCCCTGGCTTTCCAAAGAACGAATGGCTTCCCTTACAGATGACCGGCTAACCCGGAAAACTTCCGCCAACTCTCTTTCAACAGGCAGCTGGTCTCCTGATTTAAGCCGACCCTTGTCGATCATTTCTTTAATCTTTGCAACAACTTCTTCGTAAACTCTTACTTTTTTAGCAGGCTTTAACAGCGCCACCTTTTTCTTATCCTTAAGCGAAGCCACAACGAAAAAAGCTTTATCCCTTCAGAATACGGGATCGAATCGTCGCGGCGGCTCCCGACTGGTCGTTAGCCTGCTCGAAATGCTTCAAGGAAATTGCCAGCTTGCTGTAATCGGGCTTCTCTTCCTTGAGTTCCCCTTCCTCTTCGAGCACCTGCATGACAGCCTTCTTGCAAAGGGTCTCGAGATCCGCGCCAGACCAACCTTCGGTGGTATCCGCAAGCGCGTTGATATCGACTTCGGAGCGGAACGGCAGATTCTGCAGGAACATTTTGAGAATATCAACCCGATCTTCTTTGGAGGGAACCGGGAAATCAATGATGGAATCGAAACGGCCGGCCCGAAGCAGCGCGGGCTCCATCAGGTCGATCCGGTTGGTGGCAGCCAGGATCATGACGCCCAAAGAGCTTTGCAGGCTGTCGAGCTCACGGAACAACTGGCTGACGATTCTCTGGGAAATCTGGCCGGAATCCTCGGCGGTCCGCGCCGGAGCCATCGCCTCGATCTCGTCGAAGAAGAGAATGCACGGCGAAGCCTGCTTGGCCCGCTTGAATACTTCCCGAAGTCCCTTTTCGGATTCGCCGACCCACTTCGACAGCAACGTGGGGGGATCGACGGTGAACAGCGTCATGCCCATTTCGCCCGCAACAGCTTTTGCCAGGAGCGTCTTGCCGGTTCCGGACGGACCGGAGAAAATCACGCCACGGGGCGGAGTCAAGCGGGAATCGGCGAACAGCGAATGTCCCCGCAGAGGAAGCTTCAGCATGGACATGAGGTTTTTCTTTATCTGATGCAGGCCGCCAACATCCTTAAGAGAGATGTTTGGCCGTTCGCTCATGAACTCGCGGGTGGATGTCGGCTCGACTTCCTTGTAAGCGGTCATGAAGTCGTCCATGGTGACTTTGACTTCAGAGCCTTCTTCCAAAGTCGGCTTCTGATCCACTCCGAACTTGATCGACGGCAACAGGCGCCGCAACGCCGCCATACCCGCCTCGGTACACAGAGCCGAAATATCGGCGCCGACGTATCCGTGGGAGATCTCGGCAAGGCGCATCAGGTCAACATCTTCGGCCAACGGCATTTTGCGGGAATGGATCTTCAGAATCGAGAGGCGCTCATGCCGCTTGGGCACGCCGATCGTGATTTCACGGTCGAACCGGCCAGGGCGACGGAGAGCGTAGTCAACAAGCTCCGGCATATTGGTTGCGCCGATGATGACGATTTCGCCGCGTCCGACAAGGCCGTCCATCAGGGCGAGCAACTGGGCGACGACACGCTTTTCAACATCGCCTACGACCGTGGCGCGCTTAGGAGCCAGAGCGTCCATTTCGTCGAAGAAGATGATGGCGGGGGCGTTTCTGCGAGCTTCTTCGAACACCGCGCGAAGCTTCGCCTCGCTTTCCCCGTAGAACTTGTGAATGAGCTCCGGCCCGTTAACGTGCAGGAAGTGGGCGCGAACCTCATTGGAGATAGCGCGGGCTATAAGAGTCTTGCCGGTTCCCGGAGGCCCCGACAGGAGAACTCCCTTGGGAGGATCAATGCCAAGCTGGGCAAACATATCGGGGAACTTGAGGGGAAGCTCGATCATTTCACGTACATGACTGAGTTCCCTCTCCAGACCGCCGATGTCTTCATAAGACGTGCGGGTCGCCTTCTCGGAGGTAAAATCGGAGCCGCGGAAAGTAATGTCGGTGTGAGCGGTGATACGGAGCGCGCCGCGGGGGCTTGCGCCTTCGACCATGTAGAACTGCGGCCGCGTGCCGAACATGGTGATCTGGATACGGTCGCCAATGGTGACATGAAGACCAGACAGCAAGTGCCGGATGTGAGGGATTTCCTGGTCTTTCGGCAGCGCGCTGCGAACATCGACCGGCGAAAGAATTACGCTGTCGGCCTGCTTGTAGGGAACCTTCTGAACCGTGCACTCCTCATCGACCGAGACCTGCGCGTTGTCGCGGGTGATGCCTTCCATGAGGATCAGGCCCTGGCCGCAGAACTGCTGCGGAGCATGGGCCGCTTTAGCCACCGTGGAGCGGCGGCCGGTGATCAGGATCGCGTCGCCCGGCACCGCGCGTAGAGCGTTAAGATCATCGGGGTCCAGACGGGCCAGCCCCTTCCCTTCGTCTTCGATAAAAGACTTCATGACTTTCAGCGATATTTTGTCTTTAGGGTTGGACACTGTCGTCGCCTCAGCTTGGGATATGTGTAGCTGTCAAGTTGTATACAGAATACAAACTGATGGTCGGACCAAAGTCTAATTGAGCGCCGCTATGGCTGTCAAGCAAAAACTGAACATATATTAATAGGTAATATTTCTAATTAGATACGCCCTCAAAATCCGGGTATGGACCGCTAAAATCCAAAAACCCGTACAAGACCCGTCAATCCGGAAAATCCGCAACCGGCGCCGGAACTCCTCCGGAAATGAAAAAAACGCGGGGAATATTTGCCGTAAAGTGTATACACGAGCCGACAAGTACCAGCACGGGTGCGTAATCTTGGAAATCGTATGCATGCGTCGCCATTTTCTTGCCAACCTGTTACCTGCCGGGCAGCATCTTTGCGTTTGTATTGGGCGCGCCGCTTGAGGAAAAAACAAGGGGTTGCGGACACCCGCGCCCGCAACCCCGTTTAGACATGGTCGGGATGACTGGATTTGAACCAGCGACCCCCTGGTCCCGAACCAGGTGCTCTACCAGGCTGAGCCACATCCCGTTAAGGCCGATCATCGTACCAACGGCAGCAACAGATCGTCAATAGATAGTTTTGCGCGGGCAATCCGATTGCGCCTCTTCCAGCGTTCAAGCCTGCCCGCCGAGGGCCGCTTGAATGTTTTCCCGCATGAGCCGGATCGTCTCCCCGTAATCCGGCGAGCCGAAAACTTCAGAGCCCGCCACTATCACGTTGGCGCCGGCGGAGGCAACCTTCCCGACGTTATCGACCTTGATGCCGCCATCGACCTGAATGTCCACATCGAGCTTTTCCCTGCGAAGCTGCGCGCTAAGCCGCTCTATCTTGGAAAGGGACGCCTGTATAAACGTCTGCCCCCCGAAGCCCGGATTGACGCTCATGACCAAAACCATGTCGATATCCCGCATAACCCATTCGACAGCGGAAAGCGGCGTGGAAGGGTTCAGCGATACGCCCGCCTTCTTCCCCAGATCCCGGATACGCGCCACGGCGCGTTGCAGGTGAGAGGTGGCCTCCGCGTGGATTGTTATGATGTCGGCACCCGCTTCCGCAAACGCGTCGATATATTTTTCGGGCTCCACGATCATCAGGTGGACATCCAGCGGGATGGAGGCATACTTCTTTATCGCCTTCACAACAATTGGTCCGACCGTTATATTCGGGACGAACCGGCCGTCCATCACATCCACGTGAAGCAGATCGGCGCCGGCCTTCTCGACAGACCGGACCTCTTCCGCGAGTTTCCCAAAATCCGCCGATAACAGCGACGGAGCGATGTAATACTTCATGGCGTTCCCCGTTTTCCCGGCAGTTGCCGTGTCTGTCCTACTTTACCTTTTTTTCAAAAGCGCGGCGAAAAAGCCATCCGTTCCGTGCCGGTGTGGGTACAACCGCATAAACCCTTCCGAAGACCACGCGTCGGCGGGCCCCGGCCAGTCCGGCGGAGGCTCCGAAAGCGACGCGTCCGCCGCAACAGAGAGAAAGCCAAGGATTACATCCTCGTTTTCTTCCCGCAAGGGCGAGCAGGTGCAGTACAGAAGCGTTCCTCCGGAACGCACCGCCTCCCACGCGTTACGCAAGATCGACGCCTGGGTCCGGGCGATTCCCGTCGGAGCGTCGGGGCGAAACCGCCACTTCGCGTCCGGATTCCTCCGGATCACCCCCATCCCGGTACACGGCGCGTCCACAAGAACCTTGTCGTATGCCTGGCGCGAAGAAGGAAGCGCCGCGCGGGAAAAATCGTTCAAGGCGGTATCAACACCCGGCGCGGTTGTCCTTGCCACCGTATCCCGCAGCATCCGGATACGGGCCGCTGAAACATCCGCCGCGATGATGGAGGCCCGCCCGCCCGCGAGAGCGCAAAGGTGCGTCGTCTTTCCTCCGGGCGCCGCGCACACATCAAGAATCCTGTCGCCCGGAGAGGGAGAAAGAAGCGGAGCGATCAGTTGGGCGCCTTCGTCCATAACAAGATAAGCCCCCTGCCGAAACGCAAGGTCCGCGTGAATCGCCGGTGGCTTTCCGAGAAGAAGCCCTTCGGAAGCGAAACGGCAGGGAGAAGGTTCCATCCCTTCTTCGGCAAGCCGTGAAGACAATTCGGCAACGGCGGCGCGAAACGGGTTCGCCCTTATGGCGAAAGGCGGCTTATCAAGCGCCGCCAAAAGAAACGCGCGCGTCTCCTCCTCGCCCATTGTCCGGGTAAGCGCCGCGATAAGCTCCGCCGGAGCGGAAAGCTCGGCCTGTGGTCTGCGCGGGTCCCCAGGTTTGGGGAGAGAGGGATTTTTCCCCGCGCGAAGAATACCGCGAAGAACGGCGTTCACAAACCCGGCCGCCCAGCCACCTCGCGCGGCTTTGACCGCCGCCACCGTCTCGTTCAGCGCCGCACGTTCCTGAATCCTGGTGTAAAAAAGCTGGTAAGCCCCCACCCGCAGAGCATTGCGGACATATACATCGGTTTTTTCGAGGGGGCGGGACAGAAACGGCAGGAGAGCAAAATCTATAGTTCCGCGACGGCGCAAGACACCCATGACGATCTCCGTCAGCAAAGCGCGGTCTCTCGGATCGTTGAAAGAGGACTCGCGAAGCGCGCGGTCCAGCACTATGTCGGCGAAGGCTTCGTCCCGGTCCACCCGGACAAGGACCGAGACAGCCGCGTCCCTTACGATAACCGTTCCCTCTTTTCCAGGCGGCGTCCCTGCGCATAAGCCCAGGCATCCATTGCCTTCCCGCCTTCCGGCTGGACGGCCGCAAGAAGCAAAACACCGCTTCCGCACGCAACGGAGACTCCTTCCCTTCCCACGGCAAGAATTTCGCCGGGTTCCCCCGCCGGCGCGGCGTCTTCCGAAACAACGGCGCAGGAAAGAACTTTAAGCGTCCTGCCGCCATGAACCGCGGTCGCGGACGGCCACGGCGTCATTCCCCGGACAAGATCGCGGATCTTTCGCGCCGGACTTCTCCAGTCGATCTTGCCGTGTTCTTTTTTAAGCATCGGCGCATACGTCGCCGCCGCGTTGTCCTGCGGCGTTGAAGCCAGAGCGCCTTCCCGGAATATTTTCAACGTTTCCACCAACGCTTCGGCTCCCAAAACGGCAAGTTTGCCGAACATGGTTTCAGCCGTATCTTCATCGCCAACCGGCATTCCGCGCATATGGAGTATCGGCCCCGTGTCCATCCCCTCGTCCATTTTCATAATGGTGACGCCGGTTTCCTTTTCCCCGTTTGCCACAGCCCAGTTTATGGGAGCGGCGCCCCGGTACTTCGGCAGGATGGACGCATGGACGTTGACGCACATTGTTCGCGGTATATCGAGAACGGATTTGGGAAGGATATGGCCATAGGCGACCACCACGATAAGGTCCGGTGCCTCGGCGGCAACACGCGCCACCGCGTCCGGCGCGCGCGCTTTTTCCGGCTGAAAAACAGGAATCCCAAGCCGGACAGCCTCGTTTTTTACCGGAGGGGAGGCCATTACCCGACCGCGCCCGGCCGGCCGGTCCGGATTGCACATGACAAGCGTCACGTCCTCGGTCGCCGCCAGAGCGGTAAGTGACGGAACGGCAAATTCCGGCGTCCCCATGAATACGATTCGCAAAAGATCCGCGCCGATCTCCGGAGACGTCAGGCTCACTCCGTGGTCGCCGACGACGGCTGAATCCGGTCGATAAACAGAACTCCGTCGAGATGATCGATCTCGTGCTGAATCGCGCGTCCCAATATCCCGCCGGCGCGCAGCATTACCGGTTCGCCGTTTTCGTTCATGCCCTGGACAAGCACGGCTTCCGGGCGAACAACTTCCCCGGTGACGCCGGGAACGCTCAGACAGCCTTCATTCGCGGCTATATCGGGGCCGTCGCACCCGACGATCTCGGGATTCACCAGCGCGATCGGAACACCGCTTTCATCGGAAGGGGAAACATCCAGAACTATTACCCGTTTATCCACACCAACCTGCGTGGCGGCCAGCCCGATGCCTTCGGACTCATACATGGTGTCGAACATATCCCTGATAAGTTTTTTCAGTTGTTCATCTATTTTTGATACCGGAGCCGCTCTCTTGGATAAAAAGGAGTCGGGGTACGCAAGAATATCTCTGACCATCTAAACTCACCCTTTCCAGCGAATAACGCCAACCTAATATTCTTAACCGTTTCCTTATATATATCCTCAAAACAGCGCGCGGCCAACGCCCCCGGCAACCGCCGCCACGGGTCCGGAAAAGACTCCCGAACCGGCCGGCATAGCAGACAACAATAAAAGCTCTTGAATATTACGACTTTACCGTCATTTTCCGCGTTGCATCCAGTCGCGGAGAACATTCGCGTTGCGCAACGCCACCCCCGCCACATGTCCAAACGCGGTGAGCATATCAAGATCCTCTTCCTGGAACCCGTCCACCTCGTTATGATCGAGATTGATAACGCCCATGACCTCGGTTCCCCACTTGATCGGAACAGCCATTTCACATCCCACGAAGGGGTTTGCCTCGACGTATCTCGGATCGGCCCGTACATCGGAGACCAGGATAGGAACACCTTCTTTTGCCACCCACCCGGTTATCCCTTCCCCGATCCGCAGTTTCAGGGCGGATTTGACCGCTCCGCCCAACCCCCGTTCAGCCTCGATGTAGAGCAGGCCGGATGAGTGATCCACCCGGACAACGGAGCCAACGGAGGCGCCCAGCAGATCCGCCGCCCGGTCGATAATAAGCTGGAACAGGTCCGCGTGGTCGGGTTCTTCGTTCAACGCCTTGCTGATCTCGAAGATAGCCGACAATTTCCGGGCTCTTTTATCCAGCCGGGCGACCAGAGCCGCGTTCCCCTGAGCGGCCGACGCAAAATTCGCCATAACTGTCAGCAGTTTCAGGTCGTCGTCGCCAAGCTCACGGCGATCCAGAGGAGAAGCGGCAATCACCAGGCCGATGACAGAGGAATCGTTCTTGATCGGAGCAACGATAAACCCCTGGACATCCAGGCGACGCATAAGGCGCAAAATACCGCGGTCGATCCCCGGACGCCTCTCGGATACTATGACCCCCTCGCCGGTTGACAGGACCGGCTTGACAACCCGGTGCAGCAACTCGAGCCGGTACTTTTCCAACGGTTTCCCCCGGAAGATCCCCGCCCTTGAGCGGATCTGCGGAATCCCGTCTTCAGGCTCCAGGAAAAGCAGCACGCAATGCTCGACGCGCAGGATCGAAGCGGAAGCGGAGGTAATAAGGTCGAAGCTGGGCTGGACATCCTCCGCCGGACGACTCAACGCCTGGGAAATTTCGTACAAGCCAGACGTCAAGGCAGCCGCAAAAGACACGCCCTTTGTCGTCTCTTCGCCGGAGCGCCGTTCGCCCCGCAACGCCTCCAGAAGGATCGAAATGACGCTCATTTTTCCCTCTTTATAAACAGGTCTGATACAGAAAAAATCGGTTCCTCCAGAATAAACAAACCAAAGCCTGTTTTAGCGGCTTCCGGATGGTCTCGCCCGGTCCGGCCGCGCCGTAAAATCTGGACTATACAAAACACCTTTAAAATTCGCCATACTCTTCCCCCCAGCGGGGAAACGACCCCGTATCTATGCCGATTCGGGAAAGCGCCCTGGCGGCGACAAAATCCACAAGGTCGGACACCGATTCCGGACGATGATAGAAACCCGGACACGCGGGAAAGATGTCGGCTCCGGCGCGGGCAAGACTCAACATGTTTTCGAGGTGGATAACAGATAGCGGAGCCTCGCGGGTCACCAGCACAAGCGGCCTGCGTTCTTTGATAACGACATCGGCGCACCGCGTCAGCACGGAAGAAGAAACGCCGGAAGCGATCCGGCCGACAGTTCCCATGGAACACGGCGCGATAATCATTGCGTCGGGAGGATTCGACCCGGAAGCAAATGGTATCCTGAAGTCGTCGTCGGCATACAGCCGGAACGGGCGTGACGCGGAGACAATATCGGCAAGCCATCGCCGCCTGTCTTCGAGTCCGGCGGGGGCTTCCTTCCCTTTTCCCACTTCGTCGGACAGTATCTTCCATGCCGTCCGCGTAACCACGGCATGCAGTTCCACCTCCCGCGACAAAAGCAGGGAAGCGCATCGCACTCCGTAGGCGGCGCCGCTTGCGCCGGATATTCCAAGCAGAACTCTCATGGGCCGCGCCATATAGTGAGATCAAGGTAGGTAAACAGGCAATACGCGATGCTTACGATGCCGTTCAGGTTGAAAAACGCCACGTCAAGCCGGGAAAGGTCGTCCTTGCGGATGATCGAATGCTCATACACCAACACGGCAAAACACAGTATTAACCCCGCAAGATACAACCACCCAAGCCCAAACAGATAATAACTCAGCAGCAAAAGCATCGCCATGACCAAATGGAAAACCCTGGCCGCCCACAAAGATTTCCCCACGCCAAGAAACCGGGGAATGGAGTGCAGACCAACCGCGCGGTCAAACTCGATGTCCTGAAGCGCATACAATACGTCGAAACCGGCCGTCCAGAACATGACGGCAAAGCAAACCGAAAGGATTCTCGCGTCAGCCCCCCCCGTAACCGCAATCCATGCCGCAAGCGGGGCCGCCCCGAGGCACGCCCCAAGGACAAGGTGGGAAACCCAGGTAAAGCGCTTTGTGTATGAGTAGAAAAAGAGAAACAAAAGCAAAACCGGGGAAAGCCTCAAAGCCAGCGGATTGAGTTCCCATGCCGCAAACACAAGCAAAAGAGCCGAGACCGCCACGAGCGCGCCGGCCATGCCCCGGCTTACTTTCCCGGCGGGAATGGCGCGGTCCTTTGTCCGGGGATTCCTCGCGTCTATTTCAGCGTCCGCCAGCCTGTTAAACCCCATAGCCGCGCTGCGGGCTCCAACCATCGCCAGCAGGATGAAAAACACGGTCCGAGGGGCAGGCAGAGCATATGCCGCCCCGCTCTCGCGCGACGCAAGGAACATCCCGACAAGCGCAAACGGCAGCGCGAAAACAGTATGCGCTACCTTTATCATCTCCAGGTACGTGCCTATCCTACGGAGTATCCCGGCTGACTGAACCACCCTTATGACTTCCCCACAAAGAAATGATGCCGCTTGAAGGCAAAACTCCTCTTTTTATAGTAATTTCGCTTTGAAATTAGCGCATGCGCGGCCTTGGACAAGAAACCTCTCCTTATAAAGGCGCCTTCTGTTTCGCAGCAAAGCCAAAGTTGATTTGCTCTAAAAACCGTACTCTTTCCACCTGCGCGTCACCAGATTCATGATCTCCTCAGGCATGGCGATATCCTCAGGCCATTCACGGGAGAACCCTTCCGAAGCCCACTTTCGTGTTGCGTCTATCCCCATTTTCGACCCGTAATGAGGAACAGGAGAGGCATGCTCAAGGGCGTCCACCGGACCTTCGACAATCATTGTGTCCCGGCGCGGGTCCACGTTGTTTCCGATCCGCCATAACACTTCGGACATATTCTGTATATTTACGTCGGCGTCGAACACGACGACGAACTTTGAAAACATGAGCAGCCCAAGCCCCCATATAGCGCTCATCACCTTGCGGGCATGCCCTGGGTAGCGCTTGTCGATGGAGAAAAAAGCGTAGTTGTGGAAGATCCCCTCGACCGGCAGGTTCATATCCACGACTTCCGGCAAAATCTTTTGAAGCATCGGAAGAAAGATCCGTTCGGTGGCTTTCCCCATAAAAACATCCTCCATAGGCGGCTTGCCGACGATGGTCGCGGGATAAACCGGGTTCTTCCGGCGGGTTACGCATGTCAGGTGGAAAACCGGATATTGATCCGCCAAAGAGTAGTACCCCGTATGGTCGCCAAATGGCCCCTCGGTCCGCAATTCCTCCGGATCGACGTACCCTTCAAGGATAACTTCGGCGTGGGCGGGCACTTCGATGTCGCAAGTGACGCACCGGACCATCTCAACCGGTTCTTCGCGTAAAAACCCCGCAAACATCATCTCATCGACATCCTCCGGAAGAGGCGCGGAAGCCGCGTAAATCGTTGCGGGATCTCCTCCCAACGCCACCGCGACAGGCATACGCTCCCGTCTCCCGCGAAAACCGCGGTAATGCCGCGCGCCGCCTTTATGGATATGCCAGTGCATCCCGGTGGTCGTCTCATCATAGACGTGCATCCGGTACATCCCCACATTTCGGCGCCCCGTATCCGGGTCCTTCGTGAACACCAACGGCAGCGTGATGAACGGCCCTCCGTCGCCCGGCCATGTCTTTACCACGGGCAGGAAAGACAGCGACGGCCGCTCGCGCTCCACCACTTCCTGGCAAGGCGCGCAGGTAACGGTCTTTGGAAGGAAACTCGCCAGCCTCGCCAGCCGGGGAAGCATCTTGAGCTTATCGAGGAAATTTGTCGGGATCTCCGGCTCCAGGATCTCGCGGACGCGCGCGCCAATGTCGTCGAACCGCTCGACGCCAAGCGCAAAGCACATCCTTTCTTCCGTGCCGAAAAGATTCATGGCAAGCGGAACGGAAGAACCCTCGATGTTCGTGAACAGCAGCGCCGCCCCCCCGGATTTGACCGCCCGGTCGGCAATTTCCGCCGCCTCGAGCTCCGACGAAACCGGAACCGTGATTTTTTTAAGATCGCCCCGAGCCTCGAGGGCGGAAAGAAAAGCCGGAAGGTCGCGAAACGCCATGGGATTCCTCGTATCAGCGCGTGATGAACGATCATACCATACGAAAACCGGCACGCACCGAATCCGGGAAGCGACACCCGCAAAAGCGGCTTCCTTCGCTTAAGCCCTTCGCTGTCGCACACGCCTCTCAAGCTATCCTTAACTATTTGCCGCGCCGCATCGGCCATCAAAGGGGAAATCTTTGGCAAGGAAGGAGTTTCCAGGCGAAAACGTGGAGATACCGGAAGCATGTATATACAAGAGCGCAAAATCGTCCGGGCGACCGAATTGACCTCCTGGTCTTGAGCATGCTTGCCGTTCGTGGCGGACGACGACGCCATCAGTATGAATCGCAGAGATTTTTGCTGATAGCGGCAACGCGAGCGCGGTACGGCAGAACAGGACAGCGCGAAGAGAACTATCGCCTTAGCCGCTAACGGGCATAACGTTACCATGCGGCAGAACAAAGCAAATCTTGTCGCGGACGGTAAAACCCTGACGATGGGCGTAGCTCCGGTTTCCATTAACATCAGGACTATGGCGCCTATCCGCTTCGCTGTCGAAAACCTGGGCTGTGCGGTAGAATGATTGGACGCTGGCAGAGAGGTTATTGTTACCTTTTAAGAAAATGATCCCGGAGGTTTACAGGCAGAGCGCGATTACATACCTTCGCCCTGTCTGTAAGCTTTAAATAAAAAATTCCAAGGAGAAATGGAAAATGAAACGAATTCTAACTCTTACATTGGTATTTTTGCTGTCGGCTTTTCTGCCGACCGCCTCCGCAAGTCCGGATGCAAAAACAATCAAATCTTCAAAACTTATCACTCAGGAAGACGCCGGACGGATACTCGGAGTGGATAGCGCGACACTGAATGCGAAAAAAATCGACGAGATCAAGCCCACCAAACCTTGGGCAATACAAACTTTATATGACAAGTTTGGGGTTGCCGGTTTTCTTAGTATCACCCTCTATCAGGACGCGCAGCTTGACATGAGCAAAACGGCTTCTAAAGGCTGGATGCAAAGCGGCGGCGCGGAAGGTTACGGCAAACTTGTCCGAAAAAATGATGAAAAAAACGAAAAGGAAATTGTAATTCCTGTCGAGGGAATCGGAGATTGGGCTTATCTTAACGGCAAGGGTTTAAGCAGTGACTCTACAATTAGCACTACAAACATGTATATAGCTTATGGCAAATACTTTATCTTTTTACAGAAGAACGGCCTGCCACCAGGCAACAAGTTCAGCGAGAAAGAAAAAATTGAATGGAACAAAAAAGTTATCACCGAAGCCGGGAAATTAGTGGTCGAGCGGCTTAAAGCCCTCACAAAATAGTCGTTTTTCGGATCATAAATATTTTCAACAATTGTTGTGAACAAGAAAATATCACAACAAACAACGGGCAAGCATTGGAAATTCGTCCGTTTTATATGCTATTGGTTCGCCGCGAAGCGCAAGGAGTCGCGCTTGTTATCGACAACCATACTGTCATCAATGGAATCAACAGGATAAGCGTCAGCGTATCGCTGAAAAGGCGATCATTTCCCGGCACGGATAACCACCCGCGTCGCTCCCCAACCACCCGCTTCCGGCGGGGCGTCGGAGAAAAACTCGACCAGGCGGTGACTCGACAGGAGAGAGCGCACGGCCGCCCGCTGCTTCCCGGTCCCTTTCCCGTGGATAAGGCGCACTTCCCGATACCCCTTCGCGGCAGCCTCTTCAAGGTACTCCCCGACAACAGACAAAACCTCGCGCGGGGAGAACGTGTGGAGGTCGATGCTGTCTTCCAGCGGAATGCGGCACGGCGCGCCTTCGCCTGGCGGATTTCCTTCTTCCATGCGCTTCAACCTCTATAAGTTTTAATACTAACGGCTTTTCCGGCCAGACGCATTAACTACCAATAGATTGTCCGGAAGTTATGTAAACTCTGATAAGTCCTATCCTTCAAAACGACCGAATAACGAAGGAAACAACGCAATACCCCCACCCCATTTTTTGTCTTTTCAATCCCTCATCAAAAACGGGCAAAGCTATACGAAAGCATCCCGGCAATTTCAGGGTATCCGCGTGGACATAAATCTGATTAAACAAAATCCAATATCAACCGATAAATATATTGGGTTGTGGGTTGATTTTAAATATAGTCAATAACATCACATCAATCCTTTGACTACAAAAGCACAACGGAATTCAGAGCACAACAACAGCAAGAAGCAGCCTGATTTCACGGAAGCACTACAAATATATTGTTGGTTATCACAAAATGCAAATGCAAACGATTGCTGACAACAAAGAAGGATACTCCTTTGCGAATACACGTTTTGCCAAGGATGTAATCATGTATTTTGTCCCGCATTATGCCCGCTTTTCGCCCTCCCCATCATCAAATCTGTTACATCACGCGCGCGGCGCGTCTAAATCCAAGCACGGCAATGGCTTTCCTTTTCTGAAACAGCCCCTGCATTCAACCTTGGCACAACCTAAGCTTTTTACCGTCACGCTACCGAAAGCAGCGTTTTAGCCGATTACAATTTAATGGCTATCTTATTGATATTTAAACACGTCGGATATTTCATGCAAAGGAGTTCCTATGTCAATCTTTAAAAAGATCCTTATTCTCGTGTCTTGTACAATTCTCTTTCTCGTTGCTTCATTGTGCATCGCGGGCTATATCATTGTCCCAACCATAGGAAACGAAACCGCCGGTAAACAGCTCGTCGCATACAGTGATATCGTCCAGCGAGAATTGGACAACTTAGAAAATACAAAAGTGTCGTTTGCCGATATGCTGCGGGTTAACCCTCAATTCGCCCAAGCCGTCGCAAACAACGACACAGAAATTCTCCGCAAGTCCGTCAAGGGGCTGATGGACTCCAAGGCGGTGGATTTTGTTACAATTTGCGACACAAAAGGCGTCGTTATATTACGAGGCCACTCGAGTCAGGTGGGCGACACGCTGCCATCGGAAAGAGCCAGCATGAGAATCCCGCTTACCGAAGGCAAAACCGTCATCGGCATAGAGCCAGGCAGCGTCGTCAAGCTAACCCTTGCCGTAGGTGAACCCATCCATCATGAAGGCAAAATCGTCGGCGTGATTATCCTGGGCGCGGATCTGGCGTCCGGCTCGTTCGTAAATATGATGAAGGATCTGCTGAAAGTCGAATGCACCATCTTTTTGGACGACACCCGAGTCTCAACAACAGTCATCAAAAACGGCAAACCGGCGATCGGTACAAAACTCGATAACAAAGATATTTACGATAAAGTCATCGGCAGGGGAGAGAAGGTGGTAACCCGCAACGATATATTGGGAACCGATTACGACACCGTTTACTGGCCCTGGCAAGACATGGACGGCAAAAACGCGGGCATGCTGTTCGTCGGACTGTCCAGGACCAACATTGTAGACACCCAGGGCAAAATCGTTTTGTATTTCGCCATAGTCGGTCTTGTTATAGGCAGTTTAATGCTTGCCATAGGCGTCCTGGTCGCTCGCGCCATTACCTCCCCTCTGGGCCAGGCAACGCTGTTTGCGGAACAGGTGGCCAAGGGCGACCTTGATGGAACACTATCCGTCACGACGACGGATGAGGTGGGCACTTTGTCCAAAGCCCTTGGCACTATGGTGGAAACGCTTAAAAAAATGATCCTCGAAACCGAGGAAAAGTCGCGTGAAGCCGAGCAGCAGGCCCAAAAAGCTTTGGCCGCCATGAAAGAAGCGGGAGCCGCAAAGGAAAAAGCGGAAGCCGGCCAGCAGGCTCTGCAGCAAGCCGCCGCCAATGTGGAGCAGGTAGTAGGCCGCGTTACAACCGCGGTGGAAAACATCAACCAGCAGGTTGATACATCCAGCAATCTCGTAAAATACCAGCATGAGCGGGTTACAACATCGGCCTCCGCCATGGAGGAAATGAACGCAACGGTCCTCGATGTCGCAAAAAGCGCTTCTATCGCGGCGGAAAGCTCCAACCGGGCGACGGAAAAAGCGCGGGAAGGCGAAAACATAGTCAAGGAATCCGTTACCGCCATCAACAAAGTACAGCGCGACACCCAGGCGCTACAGGAAGTCATGCAGCGCCTCGGCGAACAAGCCGAGAGTATCGGCTCCGTCATGACCGTCATCAACGACATTGCCGACCAGACAAACCTGCTCGCGCTGAACGCGGCCATTGAAGCGGCCCGGGCTGGAGAAGCCGGGCGCGGGTTTGCCGTCGTCGCCGATGAAGTCCGCAAACTTGCCGAAAAGACCATGGACGCCACCAAGGAGGTTTCCAGCGCCATTACCGGCATCCAGTCAGGAGCGCGCGACAGCATCGAGGCCGTTGTCCGTACCGGGCAAAACCTGGAGTCAACAACGTCTCTTGTGTCGCGGTCCGGCGAAGCGCTGCAGGAAATCGTCGCGGAATCCGCGGCTATCGCGGATCAAATCCGCGGCATAGCCACCGCTTCTGAAGAACAGACAGCCACAAGCGCGGAAATCACCCGCTCTCTTGAAGAAATCAACGTCAGCGCGTCCGATACCGCCACAGCCATGAAGACATCGGCCGAAGCCACGAACGACCTTGCCAGCCAGACGCGTGAACTACAGGCGGTTGTCCAGAAACTGCGCACAAGCGGATAAGCCTTAAGACTTCAAAATGACTAAAAAAAGAGGGAGGCGGCACAACGCCCCTCCCTCTTTTCTTTCATTTCACGGAAGCATTTCTATGCCCAACACGCTCCGCGAAATCGGCGGTAACAAGAATTCACGGAAACGTGGTAGGATGCGCTTTCAATGGGACGCAAACGCAATGTTATATTTAGACAAATGACAACATGAAACTCATCTGGAAACTCACCATTCCGCAAATGTGTCTTGTCGTTTGCATTGGTCTGGTAAGTTTTGTCGTGATTCACTCCCAGTTTACCGATCTGCGTAATGAATACATCAGGGCCGCCGTAGAATACCGTTTACAGCACGTATCCAATGACATCGAGGATCGCGCAAACGCGTCCGTGATACAGGCTTCCCTGATCGCGCGCCTGCCGGCGGTGATAAAAGCATACGAAATCGCCCTTAGCGGCAATATTGACAACCCTCGTTCGCCGCAGTCTCAAGCGGCGCGCGAACTGCTGCGCAAAGAACTTGCTCCAATACTTGACAGCCATGAAGAAATGACGGGGCAAAAACCGCAGATCCATTTCCATCTGCCAAACGGACTAAGCCTGGTACGCCTGTGGCGCGAAAAAAACACCAGAGTTGACGGGAAATGGGTAGACATCTCCGACGATCTCAGTTCGTACCGGCATACGGTAATGGATGCAAACAGGAGCGGCAAGGCGGTCAAAGGCATCGAGCCCGGCAGCGGCGGCTTTGCCATTCGCGGAGTGATTCCGGTAAAAACATCAAACGGCAAACATCTCGGCTCCGCGGAAGTTCTCCAGGACTTTGATTCCTTGCTGGCCGCCGCAACGTCTGGAGAAATGATGGTTTCTGTTTACGCGAACAAGGAATTGCTCGATTTTTCCGTAAAGCTGCAAGATTCGGAGCAGGATCAGTTCAAGGGGGATTTTGTGCGTATCAACAAAGCGCATACCTTTGAATCCCTGATAACTTCGGAGATTCTGCTCAAAGGGAAAGCCGAAAACTTCTATGAAAATTGCGGCTCCGCAATACTTGCGGTGCGCCCTCTTAAAGATTACAGCGGCAGGCAGGTTGGGGTTATGGTCTGCGCCATGAACACAGAGGCCATATCCGGATTTATGGGCACGGCCGGTATAATCCTGGCGTTTATGCTTGCGTGCATGGTCATGGCGTCCTCCATTTCGCTCATGGTGGGATCGCGCCGGATGGTCATTAACCCGCTTAACAGGATCAAGTCGAAGATCCAGGATATAACAGAGGATCGCGCCAATCTGAATGAACTGGTTCCCGCCTACCAGAAGGACGAAATCGGGGAACTGGTCAGATGGTTCAATATGCTGGCCGCGAAAGTTAGCGCGCTACTCGATGGATTGCGCGATGCGGACGAACGGGCGCAGAGCCTGCTTGACGCCACGCCTCTTTGCGCGTGTCTTTTGGACAAAGACGCCAATGTTATTTACTGCAATCAAGTGGCTGTAACGCTTTTTGGGTTGTCCGACAAACAGGAATTCAAGGATAAGTTTTTGGAGCTTTCGCCGGAATATCAGCCATGCGGAAGATCATCACGCAAGTTGACGCTTGAGTACGAAGCCGAGGCTTTTAAAGACGGGAGCTGCAGTTTTGAGTGGGTGCACCAGAAACTGAATGGCGAGCCCATACCGTGCGCGGTTACGCTCGTTAGCATCAGGCACAAAGAAGACTACATTCTCGCGTCATACATCATGGATTTAAGAGAACGTCATGCGATGCTTGACAAGCTTCGCAAAGAAAGCGCGAAATTCAAGGCGGCGGCTCATTGGTACGAGTCTATTCTTGATTCCATACCGTTCCCTGTTTCTGTTCTGGATAAAGAAGCAAGATGGACATTTATCAACGCGGCTTTTGAGAAGTTGCTTGGAAAAAAGCGAAAAGACGCCATAGGCGCGCATTGCAGTGATTGGCATGTCAGTATATGCGGCAGTATATGCGGTAGCGTATGCGGTAGCATATGCGGCACTGATAATTGCGCAATAGCTTACGCGAATCGGGGGCAAAAACAGACATACTTCAAGCATGAGGGCATATCTTACCAGGTCGATATTGAAACACTCAGGGACATGCAAGGCGAAACCACAGGCTTTATTGAGGTTATACAGGACGTTACCAAGTTTGAGCAGGCTATACAGCAGCGCGCGGAAGCCGAAGCGACCAGCCGCGCCAAATCCGCATTTTTGGCCAAAATGAGCCATGAAATACGCACGCCGATAAACGCGGTTTTGGGCATTACGGAAATGCAACTGCAAAACACGACGCTTTCGCCGGGCATTCATGATGCTTTCGGCAGAATTTACACCGCGGGCTATACCCTGCTCGGCATCATAAACGACATCCTGGATCTGTCCAGGATTGAATCGGGCAAGATGGAGTTGGTGCCCATCAAATACGAAACAGCAACCCTGATCGGCGATACCGCGCAGTTGAATATGGCGCGCATCGGCAGCAAACAGATCGAGTTCAAACTTCATATTGGCGATGAAGTGCCCGCGGAGCTGTTTGGCGACGAACTGCGCATCAAGCAGGTTTTGAACAACCTGCTGTCCAACGCGTTCAAATATACGCAGGAAGGCAAGGTCGAACTGTCGGTTTCCGCCGAATACGGGACCAAAGAAGGGGATTCCGATGTTGTGATTGTGTTAAGCGTGAAGGACACAGGGCAAGGCATGGAGGAGTGGCAGGTTCGCATGCTGTTCGACGAGTATTCCCGCTTTGATATGGCGGCCAACCGCAAGATAGAGGGTA
>Ga0082212_10001716_pt1 | contig 32219 bp, 30 predicted proteins | sample TergutNt197P3_FD_71548 | JGI IMG/M metagenome (GOLD analysis project Ga0082212, IMG submission 71548) | Neocapritermes taracua P3 segment gut microbial communities from Petit-Saut dam, French Guiana - Nt197 P3 | ecosystem: Host-associated > Arthropoda: Insects > Digestive system > Gut ... | reverse complement strand
GGGCGCGACAAGGTGGAAGTCATGCGGGAACGTATGCTTGATATCAACCCCAACGCAATAGTCGCGGCGCATAAGATATTCTATCTTCCGGAAAACGCGGACTCGGTGGATTTATCGGTGTACGACTACGTCGTGGACGCGGTGGATACGATGGCGGCAAAGCTTGAAATCGTCTGCCGCGCAACCTCGCTCGGAATACCCGTCATCAGCTCCATGGGCGCCGCAAACAAGCTCGACCCTACGGCATTCGAGGTCGCCGATATTTATAAAACTTCAGTCTGTCCATTGGCGAAAATCATGCGCGCCCAACTGCGTAAAAGGGGCGTGGAGGCGCTGAAGGTGGTGTATTCAAAAGAGCCGCCCGTTGACCCGGACGCCGGAGAATCACGCCCAGATCCGCATCCGCGCCGAATGCCCGCCAGCAACGCGTTCGTTCCGCCCGTGGCGGGGCTGATTTTGGCAGGGGAAGTGATAAAGGATCTGCTTGAGGACAAGGTGGAACCAGCGATGCCGGAATAAGACAATTGACAACGCAGCCATATGTTTTGAGGTTGATCCCAAAAATTGGGATCAACCTCTTTTGTTTATATTGCAAGGGTTTGCGCCGTCGAAAACGGTTGCTTTCCTTATTGTGCCCCTTAACCGCCGGCGAGGCGTTTGCCCATTTCAAACGCCGCTTCGCAGTCCTTCGGGAACTGTTCGGCGTGGCGTTTCGTCACCATGTCCACGTCAAACATCGTCGCATGGTATTTGGAGTAATCCTCGAACTGTTTGGTGTGATACGCAATGACATGCTCGGAGTCGCCGATTATACGGTCGGACGTACCGACGACGCCTTTGAAAAACTCCGTATAGAACTCTCCCGGCGCGTTCATAGTGAACACCCAGCCGACCTTGGTGCGTTTGGGATATGTCGGGGTGCGGTCTTTGTTGTACGTGATGCCGGGGAAGTAATATCGCTCAAGGAACGAGCGGGTCTCTCCGGTTACGTCGCTAAAGTACATCGGCGAACCGATAAGCAGCACGTCGGCGTCGATCGCCTTCTCAAGCACGGGCGTCAGATCGTCGCGCATGGCGCAGCGGGCAAATTTGCTTTCGTCAATAAGCTTGCAGGAATGGCAGCCGACGCAGCCCTTAAAATTGAGGTCATACAGGTAAACGATTTCACCGGTAGCGCCGGGTACGCTCATCGCGCCGTCAAAAGCGCTCTTGAGCATCGTGGCGGTATTGCGCGTCTTGTTGGCCGCGCCGCAGATGGCAAGTATATTCATTCAAATCTCCTTAATATTTCATTTCAACGCCGGCCCCGAATCAGTTGCTGTTTTTACATTACTTTTCGCTCAAAGGCGCGTCCATGCGCCTATTCGCGCGCTTCACCGTCCGTGGTTACGCTGTCGTAATGTAAAAACAGTAACTGATCCGAGGCCGTTCCACATATTTATTCGTAGAACCCCTGCGTTGACTTTATCAGTGTCTCGAATTGCGCCAGATCGTGACCGTACCATATTTCCGCGTTCAGCTCTTTCGCCAGCTTCGGGACTTCCTCGACGTGCCTGTGCCACGCGGGCATGTCCATACACCTGCCTGGCTCCCTGACCGGCGGGCCGACGTTCTCGGACGAGTAGATCACGTCGCTGATCAGCAGCTTGTTGCCCGACTTGGGAAGCTCCAGAAGCAATCCGAGCTGACCGAATGAATGTCCGCGCCCAAAATTGTAGATAGTCACACCGTCAAACAGCTTTTGCGTCTTCTGATCCGACGGGTACAGCTTCCAGTTCAGCTTTTTCTCTATAAAGTAAGTGAAATCCTGGCCGAAGTCGATTTTACCCAACGCGTAAAGCTTCATCATGTTTGTGAACTCATCGTCCGAAACGATTATCTCCGCATTCGGGAATCTGTCGATGTAACCGTGGTGGTCGGGGTGCATATGCGACAGGACGATATAGTTTATATCCTCCGGCTTCAGCCCGAGCTGTTCTATGCGGAACATCGGCGTGTCCTCCGGCGTCATATGCAGGTTCTGCATGATGAACGGGAGCTGCCAGGCTTCTTTGTGGCAAGCCGCGTCGAACAGGATGTTGCCCTCGGGGTGTTTTATCAGCGCAGTCCATGAAGGGAACGAAAACGTTTCCGTCGGATCGTCGCACGCGATAAGCTCATGCTTGATGCTGTTGTGGTTCATGCCATTTTCCAGAACATAGACTTTAATACCGCTCACCTCCGGTTCCTGTTGTCGATTGCGCCTTTGATATCCGCGCCTTTTTCCATGTTTTCAAGTGCTGTGTTTATGTCCTCAAGCTCGTATGTCGATGAAATGATTTTCGAGAAATCGACCCTCTCGCGGTGCGCCTCGATGAACTTGAGCGCTTTGTAGAAATGCCTCGCGTCCGCGCCACCGCTGCCGATGACGCACGCCTGCTTCTGCTGGAGGAGGTTCGGCATGAACGCCACCGTCCGCGTCGAGGTCTGCCCCATGACGAGATATGTGCAGTCCTTTCTGACAAAATCGAACCCCTGCAGGAACGCGTCCGGAACTCCGGCCGCTTCAATGCAGAACTCCGCGCCGCGTCCGTCGGTCAGGTCTTTCACCAACTTCGCGCGCTCCGCGTGATCCTTGACCTCATCAATGTTTATGGTATGCGTCGCGCCCCATTCGCGGGCAAGCGCCAGCCTGTTCTCTGGGGCGCCGACGACTATTACTTTTGCCGCGCCCGAGTGCGAGGCCAGCAGCGTCGAGTAAAGGCCAATCGGCCCGCAGCCCTGGACGACGACGGAGTCCGCCGTCCCTATGGGGCTGTGCTTTTGCAGACGCTCAAACCCGCTGACGACGGTGCGGAACGCGCAGCCGACGCCGAGCGCCTCCTCGTCCTTTACGGAGTCCGGAACGCGCACGACCTCCGTCACCTCGCCGATGTACACATATTCCGAGAATCCGCCCAACAGCAGGTCCGGGGAGGCGAAACCGTAGCCCGCTCCGCTTCTTTCGCACATATAGCGTTTGCGGTGCACCTTGCAGTAGTAGCACTCCCCGCAAAACGGGTGGGCCCACATTATGCGGTCGCCCGGCTTGAGCGGCTGCCCCGCGATGTCGAAAGCGCGGCCCTCGCCAAGCTCCACCACCTCGCCCAGCGTCTCGTGCCCCTGGATGTTGGGCAGCGGCGGTTTGAACTCCAGCGTGCCGTTGTGCTGGTGTACGTCGGTCCCGCAGATGCCGGCCATCAGCACCTTGGCGACGATGCAGTTGGGACGAAGCTCCGGAATGGGGATTTCCTTGATAACGTCCGGCGCGCCATGTTCGACCAAAAGCGCAGCCTTGCTAGTTTTTGGAACATTACTCATCGCATAACTTCCTTACAATTCAATTACTTAACATCAGATAGCTACCTGACCCCTACTTATTCACCAATGCCGCTTTTAGCGCGATACCCGCTCTCATGTCTTCCAGAGCCTGATTCGCGTCCTCCAGCTTGTACTTCTTCGAAATTATCTCGCCGAACGGGTACTTGCCCCTATTGGCCCGGACGAACTTCAGGCATTTGATGTAATGGCGGATATCGCCGCTGTGGCTACCTATCACGACCGCGCCCTTGCGCTGGATTTTGTTCGGTACTATCGGGATGTCATTCTCGCTCGTCTGGCCGACAATAAGGTACTTGCCGTAATAGGCCAGAAGGTCAAGATTCTCCGCAAACACCGCCAGCGAACCCGAGCACTCCACCACTATATCGGCGCCGCGGCCTCCGCACAGGTCGCGGATATATTTGACACGCTCCGCCGAATCCTTGAAGTCCGCCGAGTTGACTACGTCCGTCGCGCCCCATTTTTTCGCGAACTCAAGCCTCGTGGGGCTGATGTCCGTGGCGATGACCTTTGCGGCGCCCGACTGCGCTGCCATGACGATCGCAAACAATCCGACCGGACCGACGCCCGTGACTACGACCGAGTCGCCCTGATGGATTCCGCCGCAGGCGTAGAGACGGTCAAACGCGTTGACCACCGTGCGTCCCGCGCAGCACGCGCCGACCGCTTCCTCGGATGTTACTTCATCGGGTATCCTTATGAAATCCGTCCCGGAAAGCACGACCTCGTATTCGGCATATCCGCCGCGTAGCTCCTTTGCGGGTGAAAAGCCGTAGCCTCTGCTGCGCTCGCACATGACGGGCTCATGAAGCACCTTGCAGGAGTAGCACTCTCCGTCAAAGAGATGCGACCACATTATACGGTCCCCGACCTTGACCGGTACGCCGGTGACGTCCACTTTCACGGAGTCCGGCAGGTGGAATATCTCGCCTACGGTTTCGTGGCCCATTATGATCGGCGTGGGTGGGTGCATGCTCAGCTCGTCCCTCGCAAGATGCACGTCCGTGCCGCACACGCTGGCGAGGTCCACCTTTACGAGCATGTCGCCGGGTCCCAGCTCCGGCACCGGGATGTCGAGCAATTCCAGAGGCTTCTTGAATTCGGTCAATACCATTGCTTTGCTTGTCTTTGGGAGATCCATTTCTTTTTCCTCCTGTATTTCAATTTTAATTTATATTGCATGCCCTGTCGTATGCCGTGAAGTTTGCGTTCATTATATTTTTCGCGTTTTCGCAGTCGCCGACATAATACACGTCGGGAATCAGCTCAAAAAACCTGTCGCGCATTTCCACGTTTGGCTTCATTCCGAACGCTTCGACGACATAGTCCGCCTCCAATGTTTTATACTGCCAGTTTTTTCCTTCTATCTCAACCCCGTTTTCGTTTATCGAACGGACAATGCTCTCGCCGACCAGCTTGATATTGTGTTCTTCGAACAGATAAAGGATCATGTTGCGCGTTATATCGTGGACGCCGTTTGCGAAATCGGAGACCGGCAGCATATCAACGACCGTCACGTCGCATCCCTCCATCGCCAGCGCGATCGCGGACTCGCTGCCTGATGTGCCGCCGCCCAGAACCACGACCCTGCCCGTCGGCTTTTTCCGCCCGGAATCGACTTCCAGCACGTTGAAGACGTTATCCCTGTCAAGACCCGGTATCGGCGGGCGCGCCGGAACGGAGCCGACCGCAACGATTATCGCGTCCGGATTTTCCGCCATGACAAGCTCCGCCGTCGCTTCCGTGTTCAGGCGGACGTCCGCGCCGCAGTGCATCGTCGTCCGCTCAAGCCATTGCGTGTAATCGCGCATATCGTCCTTGAACGGCAGCTTGTCCACGTCGTTCAGCAGGCCGCCTAGCTTGTCGCTCTTTTCGAATAGCACTACGGCGTGTCCTTTCGCTACGAGAGTCCGCGCCGCCTGCGTTCCGGCGACGCCGCCGCCGACAACGACCACTTTTTTCTTTTCCTGCGCCGGCCAAGGTTTGCTGTATCTGTAAGTCCGCGCGAGCGACGGATTTACGGCGCAGTGTATGTGCGAGCCGAAACCGCCGGCACAGCCCCAGCAGCGGAGGCAGGGACGTACCGCATCCTCTTTGCCGCGGTATGATTTGTTCAGCATTTCCGGGTCGCTTAGCAGGGCGCGCGCCATCGTGACCATGTCGGCGCTTCCTTCGGCGATTATCCGCTCCGCCATTTCCGCCGTCATTATGCTCCCCACTACGCTGACCGGAATCCGTATGTCCGGGCACTGCTTGACAGCGCGTGAGAGATGCACGTTTGAGGCTTTCGGCCGGAAATACGGCGGCATCGTGTAAAACTGGTATTTCGGGTTGACTATGAGCCCTGCCGAAACATTCACGAGGTCGATGTTCTCCTGCGCGAGTTTCAGGAACGCGATGACGTCGTCTATTTTCATACCGCCTTCCGTCATCTCGTCGCCGCTGATACGCAGTTCGAGGATGAAATCCCGTCCAACGGCTTCGCGCACCGCATTTATAAGCAACAGCGGAAAACGGCAGCGGTTTTCGAACGTTCCGCCGTAGATGTCCGTCCTTTTGTTGACGAGCGGGGAGAGGAACTGCGCGATCAGGTTGCCGTGCGCGGCGTGTATCAGCACGCCGTCAAAGCCGCATTTTTTCAGGCGCACGGCGCAATCGACGTAGGCCGCTATAACGTGCTCGATGTCGCGCTGGTCCATTTCCTTGACGTACGGATGCCGGCCCGGGATAGGGAAGCTCGACGGCGCTAGCGCGTCCGGGACTTTTATAAGCTCGGGGTCCGCGCCTCGTCCCGCGTGCACAAGCTCGACGGACAGCTTCGCCCCGTGGCGGTGCGCCGCCTCGGCAAGCCTCACAAGGCCGGGCAGACAGTCGTCCGTCGTGATGTCGAGTTCTCCGGGCACGGCAACGGAGTTGTCCTGATTGACGCATGTCTCGCCGATGGTAACAATACCCGCGCCCGTTTTGGCCTGAGCCTCGACAAAATCAACGTACTCGGTCGTCACCTCGCCTTTTGCCGTGGAAAGGCAGCTGACCATCGGCGTATACTGTATCCTGTTTTTGACCGTCATCCCGCCGATTCTTATCGGGCTGAATACATTCGGATATTTAAGCTGCATTCTCATAATACACTCTCCGTTTACCGTTGCCGATCAACGCTGCGGCAAATCGTCCTTCGAATAAGTTATATTCTACACACAGTCATTATATGAGTCAACCCATTTAATGTCGCAAGGCATCAAAAACACATCTCGGAATTCATTCGGCGTCCGATCGGTTTTACGGGATTTTCGAAATTATATTTTCTTTTCAGCGCTGCGGTCACGCCGGCGCCTTAAGCCGGAATAATGTGTATTTGCAAAATTTCCCGTCGTTTCGGCAAATAAACTATTGACCTCGGCGCTGTTTTGATGTTTACTGTACATTACAGGCAATACAATCATTTTTCCCTGCCGGCGCATTTATCTGCCCTCCCGAGCAAGGATAAGCGGAGTTTTTCATGGAAGACGGCATAGGTCTCGGAATACTGCAAAAAGACGGCGACAGCCTTTTGGAAGAGCTTCGTCTCGGCCGAATGGTCGCGGCGAGGTCAAAAAATGATTTTTTGTATATCACGGACGAGGGCGGAGAATACCGTCTTTATGTTCATGCGCCCGGCTCCGGAAGCGGCGGTAAAAAAGTGTTCCCGAAAGACGAGAAACACACAGCGATCATACGTAACACAGCTCAAATCGCCGACAGTCTGTTTTCGGTCGAATACCGCAAGGAATTCGATATTTTCGGCGTTATGGCAAGCGTTGAAGAGGGCATTTTATCCATGTTCCCCGGAAACGCGGAAAACGCCGGCGAAGATATCGAGTTTCTTATCCCCGACCGGGATGAAAAAAACGCCGCACCGGAATGAAAATCCGTATTATTTTTCGTCAAATGTAAATTTTGCCATACATTAAACAATTATTTAAGGAGGATAGCAATAATGTCAAATGTAACCGGCGACACTCACCTGGCTGACGGGGTCAAACGCTATCTGAGCGAGTATCCGGGCGAGATCATATGCGTTCGCCAGATATGGTACGAGGGTCTTGAAGGCTGCGGCGTACCGTCACCCGAGCAGATGGAGATCATGACCTCGGCCGTAAAGTCTCTGCCCGGATGGAAGGATATCGGCGATTTTCGTTATGAAAAATTCGGCGTACAGCCCAGTTTTAAAAGAGGAAACACACCCGGCGATCCGGTCAGATCCGGCAAAATCATGGTACAGCATATGTTTGAGCTCGGCTCTTTGTTCAAGACGCCGGACGGCAAGGTACTTAAAGTAGTGGTGTCGGAAGTTTATAACATCCGCTGCTTCGAAATCGCCGACGGGCATATGACAGGCCCGATGATCAAATTCAAGCCTCAGGATGATTTCGCCAAATCGCTTGTGAAAATCGAAAACTGAAAACCCAATAAATAACGGCCCGCTCCCCTCGCGGGGGCGCCGTGGAGGAGGAAATTAAATGGCTGAAAAAATCACCCACAGCATTTGTGTCGGCGGCCCTATCGCCATACACACGGTCGATGGCGTGATACGCCGTATCAGGCCTATCGTATTCGACAAAAACGACCCGCCGGGATGGGTAATCAAGGCGCGCGGAAACGAATACACCCCCACCAGAAAGACCTCTCCCGCATTTATCGCCATGAGCGAAAAAAACCGCGTATACTCCTATGACCGCATACGCTATCCCATGATCCGCGAGGATTTTGTCGAGACGCCCGACGGCAAAAACCGCAAAACCGAAAACCGCGGCAAATCCGGATATCGCCGCGCCACTTGGGACGAGGCTTTGGATCTTGTCACACGGGAGATAAAGCGCGTTCAGACAACATACGGTAAGGAGTCCGTGACCGCCATAACCAGTTCCCACCACAGTTGGGGGCTTTTGGGTTATAAGCTGTCCGCTTTCGGCCGCTTCTTCCGCATGTTGGGTTACACCCAAATATTGGACAACCCGGATTCTTGGGAAGGCTTTACCTGGGGCACTCCGCACACTTTCGGTTATCACTGGCGTCTCGGCGGCCCGGAGACTTTCGACCTTCTCGAAGACGGCCTGAAAAACGTGGAAACCATGATCATGTGGTCACACGATCCGGACAGCACCAGAGGCGGCTACGCCGGCAACGAATCCACTCTGTGGCGCCGTTGGCTTGACGACATGGGAGTGCAGTTTATTTATATAGACCCCTTTAATAACTTTTCGGCGATCAAGCAGGCGGACAAGTGGCTCGCGCCGCGCCCCGGCACGGACGCAGCGTTGTGCGAGGGCATCGCTTACGTTTGGCTGACCGAAGGGTCATATGACAAAAAATACATAGCCGACCACGCTCACCGCTTCGACGAGTGGTCGGATTACATCCTCGGCAAGGGCGTTGACCGGTTGCCGAAAACCCCGAAATGGTGCGAAGCGGAAACAGGTATACCGGCCGCGGACATCAAAGCGGTCGCCAGACGCTGGGCTTCCACAAAGACCATGGGAGGCTGCGGACTGCGCGGCGGTTTCGGCGGAGTTTCCCGCACCGCCAACGGGACCGAATTCGCGCGTCTCTTGGTCCAGCTTTTTGCCATGCAGGGCATGGGCAAACCGGGCAAGAACATGTGGGTCGGCACGACCGGCGCTCCGATGGACTACAATTTCTGGTTCGGAGGATATTCCGATCCCCTGTCCCAGATATCCGGCGAGCCGATAGCGGATCGCACCGCCGTCAACTGCGTCAATCAAAAACTCTATCGCCCCAATCTGCCCGACGCCATTTTGGACGGCTATTACGAATGGTACGGCGAAGGCTTCTGCGGCGGCGGAGTCGACCTTGAATTCACTCAGCATATATATCCGGAGCCGGGCTGTTCCAAAGTACATCTGTTCTATCGTTACGGCGGCACCTTCATGGGGACCATGCTTGACACGAACAAGTGGGTGCGCATGTACAGGAGCCCCGAGCTCGAATTCGTGATAAATCAGGACATCCATTTCCACGGCGAGGCGCGTTTTGCCGACGTCATCCTGCCCGCCTGTTCCAATCTCGAGCGTTACGACATAGGCGAATACTGCAATTCCGGCTGCGGCGGCTACCAGAGCCACAGCCAGACCGGATGCTCTTGGCAGGTCGTGGTATTTCAGGACAAGGCCATCGAGCCCATGTGGGAATCGCGCTCCGACTATTGGATATTCAACGAACTGGCCAAACGTCTCGGCTTCGGCAACGAGTTCAACGAAGGCCGCGACGAATACGCTTGGTGCAAACGTTTTTGGGAGAAATCGGATCTCTGCTCCAAAATCACATGGGAGGACTTCACAAAGAAGGGCTACTACATAGCGGGAGTGCCCGAGAACAGAGAGATACATTACGGCTTCCATTGGTTCGAGCAAGGCTTCCCGTGCGACACGCCCAACCATAAAGCTTTCCAGGAGGAAGGGAAACTCGGCACTTTCACCGGAAAATTCGAATTCGTGTCCGAATCCCTGCTCCACTACGCTCCGGACGACGAGGTCCGCACGCCTGTAGCCACCTATAAACCCAGCTGGGAAGGCCACAGGTCCATAAAAGCCCGGAAATACCCGTATCATCTTATCTCTCCTCACCCGAGGTTCGACTACCACACCCAGCACAATTCTTCCACACCGTGGTTCTGGGAGATTCCGGAAAACCGTGTATATAAAAACGGCAACCCGTATCTCGTGGCGCGTATCCATCCGAAGAAAGCAGCCGAAAAGGGTATTAAGGAAGGCGACCTCGTGCTGCTGCACAACGAGCGCGGTTCCGTCCTCTGCGTCGCGCGGATCACATATCGCGTCGAAGTTAACACCATCCACGCCTACGGCTCCTCCGGCATCTACAATCCCGTGGAACCCGGAGAGACGAGTATGGATATCGGCGGCTGCGTCAACGTACTCGTGCCGGGCAAGCTCATCGGCCGCTATGTGCCGGGAATGGCTCCCAACTCCGCTCTTATCGATATCGATAAATATGAGGGGCAGATTCCCACAGGCCAGTTGTTCGAGCACAAGCTCGACAAAGTCGCCAAAGAAGGCGATCCGGACGCCGCGACCTGCGTTGAGATCATCTCCGGGCACGGCTTCGAGAAGGAGCAGGCCAAGGCAAAGGAAAAATATCTTAAGGAGGTTGCCGCGAAATGAGATTGGGAATTGCTGTTGACTCACGCATATGCATGGCATGTTATTGCTGTTATTTGGCGTGCAAGGATGAGCACTGCTCTCACGCAAGCGCCTTGTCCGCGCCCGCGCCCATGATGGGCCAGCATTGGATGGATATACGCGAAAAAGAGCGCGGTGACTCATCTCGCCGCGTCAAATCCGCGACGGTGCCCACTCTTTGCGCCCACTGTCAGGAAGACGCTCCCTGCATGAAAGCCGCCGGAAACGACGCCGTTTACAAGAGGCCCGACGGCATTGTGATCATTGACCCCGTCAAGGCGAAAGGCATGAAAAAAATCGCCGACGCGTGTCCCATAGGCGCTGTATACTGGAACGAGGAATTGCAGCTGCCGCAAAAATGCACCATGTGCGCCGAACTCATCGACGACCCCGACTATCTCTCATACTTGGGCGATCCCAAACTCAAAAGGCCCCGCTGTGTCGAGGCCTGCCCCAACAAGGCGCTTATTTTCGGCGATCTTGACGACCCCAAAAGCGAGATATCCGAAAAGATCGCCCAAGGCAGAGTGACGCCGCTCAAAGGGCTTGACGCGATCAAAACGAACGTCGTCCATCTGAATATCCCGAGCATCTTTTTGGCAGGCACGGTGTATTTACCGGGAGACGAAGTCGCGATCGGCGCCAAAGTCAGCCTGACCTGCAAGAAATCCGGAAAGGTTTTCGAGACAGTGACCAACTGGGCCGGGGACTGGGAAGTTGAAGACTTGCCGCGCAACAGAGAATTTGACATTACAATAGAGTTTAAAGGCTTTAAATCCGTTAAGCTCTCAGCGTTGACCGATACCGACCGGTATGTGGCGGAAACGCTTTTGGAAGCGATCTGAGCTTCAAGAGGCGTTCCGCTCAAGCCGTCCGCGGTCTTAAAAGCCGCGGACGGTTTCGGGAAATGAGCGCCGCATGTTTTATTATTTAGGAGAGTAACATCGATGAGAAACGCAGTAATCACAGACGGTTGCCGTACCGCCGTAGGCAGTATGGGCGGCGCACTCAGGCCGATGTATGCGTATGACCTTGCCTGCACCATTCTGAAAGGCATACTTGACCGCACGGGCCTTGATCCCTCAAAAATCGACGAAGTGATACTCGGGCATGTCCGTCAGACTTCAGACGACCCGAATATCGCAAGGGTAGCCGCGCTTAAAGTCGGCATACCGGAAGAAGTACCCGCCTATACCGTTATGCGCCAATGCGCTTCCGGAATGACCGCCCTTCAAAACGGCGCCATGAGTATCATGTGCGGGCAAAGCGACATCGTGCTCGCCGGCGGCGTTGAGTCTATGTCAAACGCAGTATTCTACGTCAGAAACGCCCGCTGGGGCCTCGGCAACGGCAACACCGAATTTGTGGACGCTTTGACCGAAGGCCAATTCCGCGCTCAGCCGCCGGATATTTACGGCAGATACAATATGGGCGCGACAGCCGAAAAAGTGGCGCTCGACGAACATGTATCGCGCGAGGATCAGGACGCTTTTTCTTTTGAATCCCAGCGCAGAGCAATAGCCGCCATAGACAACGGACGCTTTAAAGACGAAATAGTCCCGGTAGAGATACCTCAGGGCCGCGGAAAACCCCCTTTGATATTTGATACGGACGAATTTCCGCGCCGCGATGTGAGCATGGACAAGATGGCTAACCTGAAACCATGCTTCAATATTAAGCTTGACGACAAGGGCCTTATGTTCAATACCTCCGAGCTGACGGGAACGGTCACCGCCGCCTCCTCATGCGGCCGCAACGACGGCGCTTCAGCCGTGCTTTTGATGAGCGAGGAAAAAGCAAAGGAACTCGGATACAAACCTATGGCCAAAATAATCGGTATGGGCGCGGCCGGAGTCGACCCGCAAAAAATGGGGCTCGGCCCCATCCCCGCCACCCGAAAGGCGCTCAAGAATTCCGGCATAAGCTTAGACGACATCGGCCTTATCGAATTGAACGAGGCCTTTGCCGCTCAGGCGCTGGCTTGCATCCGCGAACTCGGCCTTTCAAACCGCATGGATATCATAAACGTGAACGGCGGGGCGATCGCCCTCGGGCATCCGGTCGGATCTTCCGGATGCCGTATTCTCGTTACGCTTTTGCACGAGATGAAAAAACGCAAGGTAAAATACGGACTCGCCGCTCTTTGCATAGCGGGCGGCATGGGTCAGGCGACCATTATTGAAAACTGCGACATATAAACCGATCATTATTTGATTGAGGGAGGAAAAAAATGGCACTGTCAAACAAACTGATAATTTCCTGCTGTCTTTGCGGCGCCGCCACCACAAAAGAACAGGCGCCCACCGTTCCCTATTACCCTGAAGAGATCGCCCGTCAAACGGTTGAAGTCGCCAAAGCCGGCGCGGCCATCGTACATATCCATGTGCGAAAGGACAAACTCGCGGAAAACGGCACCGTAGAGGTCGCGGGCTTTAAGTCCATGGATCTCGGAATGTTCAGTCAATCCGTTGAACTTGCCCGTAAATACTGCAATGAAGCGGGCATCGACGTCGTGATCAACCTCACCACCTCCGGCGGCGAGTATGAGGACGAGAAGCGGCTTGCGCACCTTGAGGCTTTAAGGCCCGAAATGTGTTCCTTTGACCCCGGCACGCTGAACTGGGCAAACAGCTTTATTTTCGAAAACAGTCCGCGTTTCCTGAACAAACTCGGCGAGCAAGTCGTTAAGCTGGACGTGAAACCCGAGTTTGAAGTGTTTGACACCGGACACATCGACAGCGTTTTGTATTATTGCAACAAATGGAATATCCCGCAGCCGCCCTACATCCAATTCATCATGGGGGTCAGCGGAGCCATGCCCGGCGACACCGGGAACCTCGCGTTTTTGGTGAACAAGCTGCCCAAGGGTTCTCCCTGGTCGGTATCCGGCATAGGCAAATCGCATATGGCGATGATGCTCGCCGGCCTGTCTCTCGGTTGCGACGGCCTGCGAGTCGGCCTTGAGGATAACATCATATACGGCTATGAGAGCGGCAAAAAGATAATCGGAACCAATCTGTCGCTCGTCGAGCGCGCCGTTCAACTCGGCAAATTCGTCGGCCGCGAGATAGCGACCGCCCAAGAGGCGCGCGATATTCTCGGCATCACCCGCAAGTGTCTGTAAGAGGATCTGTTCCGAGAGCTGAGCGGAGCGTCCGTATCGAACGCTCTGTGCAGGGTGGCGGGAAACGACCCCGCCACCCTGAGCAATATCGCTGAAAAGGGATGAAAACGGTAGGAGGTATTATTCTTGACAGGTTTTTATGAAACGATCGAACAGGTAAACGGCACTATAAACAACTTTGTATGGGGTCCTTACATGTTGGTCCTCTTGGTGGGAACAGGCGTATTTTTCACAGTCAGGACAAAAGTTTTCCAAATATCAAAAATCAAGGTCTGGTGGTCGGGGACTTTCGGCAGACTCTTTTCCCAGATAAGCGGAAAAGAAAAACACACGGATAACAATATCACGCCCTTCCAAGCGGTGACGACAGCTTTGGCTTCAACAGTCGGCACGGGCAATATCGCAGGCGTGGCGACGGCCATTTTTTCCGGCGGCCCCGGAGCGCTTTTCTGGATGTGGATTTCCGGTTTCTTCGGCATGATGTCAAAATATGCCGAAGTCGTTCTCGCTGTTAAATACCGGCAGGTCGATGAAAACGGAATGCACTACGGCGGTCCTATGTATTACATTGAAAAAGGCCTGAAAATGAAATGGCTGGCTGTGATTTTCGCCGTTTTCGGCACTTTGGCGACTTTCGGCATAGGCAACATGACGCAGGCAAACGCCGTTGCAAACTCCCTTGAGGATACATTCGGCATTCCGGTTTTGGTGACCGGCGTAGTGCTTGCCGTAATTTGCGCCCTCGTCGTTATCGGCGGCATCAAACGGATAGCATCCGTAACCGAAAAATTAGTCCCGTTCATGGCTGTCTTTTATGTTATAGGCGGCATTGTCATACTGATCATGAACGCAGGCAAACTCCCCGCAACATTCGGAGCCATTTTTTCAAACGCGTTTTCATTCAGATCGATAGGCGGAGGCGTTATGGGCTACGCGGTAATGAGGGCCATTCGGTACGGCTTTGCAAGAGGTATCTTCTCCAATGAAGCCGGTCTCGGCTCAGCGCCTATAGCTCACGCCGCTTCAGCCTCAAAAGATCCTGTCGAACAGGGGCTTTGGGGCGTATTCGAAGTTTTTGTCGATACAATAGTAATATGCACGCTGAGCGGATTGGTCATTATTTCCTCCGGTCTGTATGAAGGCGAGATTTCCGGTATAGTTCTCACAATATCGGCGTTCACTCAGACCTTCGGAGGCTTCGGCGGAGTTTTCATCAGTGTTGCGATACTGTGTTTCGCGGGTTCAACAATGCTCGGCTGGTCATACTACGGGCAGCAATGTCTCGGTTATCTTACGGGAAAGAACAAGACCGTCGATATTGTCTATAAGATGATTTTCTGCTGTCTGATAATTGTCGGCTCGATCGGCGGGTTGACCTTTGTCTGGGATGTGGCGGGTACGCTCAACGGACCTATGGCCCTACCCAACCTTTTGGCTTTGCTCCTCTTGAGCAAGGTGGTCATCAACCTTACGAAAGAATACCTGCAGCGAAAATAACGCTCCCGAAACTGCGGTCCACCCGCAACATGATACCGAATCCGGGTATCACCCGGCAAACACCGCAGTCCCGCGTACATAAGCGCGTAACTGCTGACAGAGCAAAACAAGAGACGGCGGAAGCGATCCGCCGTCTCTTGTCTTATTGTCACATAACGCTGCTTTTTTGCATTTGCCGGCGTCAGTTGTCTTCATAGGCCCTTTCGGTGTCGATACTCCTGCGTTTTTATTTGGTTTTTTATTCTTTTGCGGCATTGCCGCCGGTCTTCAAGTAAAGATGCAGGGTTTTCAGTACCTCTTCAAAAACTATGGGTTTCCCTATATGACCGTTCATTCCGGCTTTAATGCAATTCTCTATATCTTCTTTGAATACATTAGCGGTCATAGCTACGATCGGAACGGTTCCGGCGCTCGGATGATCCAGCGCCCGTATGCGTCGCGCGGCTTCATAACCGTCCGTCTCGGGCATCTGCAGATCCATAAATATCATTTCATATTTATCCGGAGCTTCGGTAAACATGCTGACAGCCTCGGCTCCGTTTACCGCGCAGTCTATCTCGATCATCGTCGGTTCGAGCAAGGTCAAAACGATCTCGCGATTTATCTCCACATCCTCCGCCAATAAAATGCGACGGCCTTTAAAGATGCCGGAAATATCGTTTCCGTCCGTCGCATCGTCAGTTTGTTTCTCCCGGGGGTTAATATGCTCGTCAATTATTTCCGTAATGGTCGACGGAAACAGAGGCTTATGCAGGAATCTGTCGATCCCGGCTTCTTTCGCTTCCTCGGCGATTTTTGTATACTCGACAAAGGAAACCATTATCACAAAAGAATCGTCTTTGACCTCGACTCTTTTTTTCAGTTCCTTTATCAGCTTGGCCCCTCCTTCGTCCGGCAGTCTCCAATCCGCGAAGCACAGGTCATAAGCGCCGTTTGAATCGACAAGTTTAAGCGCTGCGTCGACTGAGTCGGCGACGTCGCAGGACACTCCGAAACCGCCGGCGATTCCTTTGAAATCCGACAGGATATATAAGTCTTCGTCCGCGACCAAAATACGAACATTTTTCAGCTCGGATCTCCCGTCGGCAGACTTTTGCTTCGGGGTTTCGACGCGCTTGAGTTTTACGATAAAACTGAACGACGAGCCTTTGCCGATCTCGGATTCGACGCTGATCTCTCCGCCCATCATTTCGATGATGCTTTTGGAGATCGCAAGACCGAGCCCCGTTCCTCCGAATTTTCGCGACGTGTTGCTCTCGGCCTGATGGAATGAAGTGAACAGCTTGGTCTGCTGTTCGGGGCTTATTCCGACGCCTGTGTCGGTCACGGTGATTTTTATCGTGCAGACGCCGTCTTCCTCGCCCAAATAATATGTATGAATCCTGACAGTGCCCTTTTCAGGAGTGAATTTTATTGCGTTGCCGAGCAGATTGGTTATTACCTGAGCCAAACGCTGGTCGTCGCCGAAAAGCATCTTAGGTATGTTCCTGTCGATATAAACGCCGAATTTATGCTTATTTTCTTCCACCCGGAAACTGTGTACGCTCGCTATCTCCCGGAACATCTTTTCAAAATCGAAAGCAGTTTCGGAAAGTTCAAATTTACCGGCTTCGATTTTCGACATATCCAAAATATCGTTTATAACACCCAGCAAATGTTTGGAGGCGTCGCTGACTTTGGTGAGGCTGTAATCCTTTTGTTCCTTTCCCGAGGCGGACAGGCCGATACCGGTCATACCGATAATCACATTCATGGGCGTTCGTATCTCATGGCTCATATTCGCGAGAAAATCACTTTTAGCCTTACTCGCCGCCATAGCGTCGTTGAGCGCAACTTTTAATTTATTCTCCATTTCGATACGTTCCGTCATATCGTGAAGATTTAAAAGAAGCCCTCCGTTTTTATCTCCGCTGTAAATGATGGGAATAACGCTCACGGCATAACTGCGCACTGTCTCGGAGGAGCCGATACGAAGTTCTTCGTCCGAAGATTGGGTTTCGTTCGTATCAAGCGCCTTTTTAAATATTCTCTCCATATGCGCGATCCACGCATCGTCCGAAAATGAGGAAAATACCTGCCTGAAAGATAAGTGATGCAAGAATCCGAGCCCGGGTATTCCCGCGAGCGTTAAAAAATTCTGTGATGACAGCAAAAAATTCATCTCGTGATCAAGAAGAATAACGATGTTGGAAGAGTTCTCCATAATAACACGGAGCTGCTCGTCCTGTTTCGTTTTCTCGGCGGCAATAACGGCGCTGAGATTTTCCTTGGCGCTTGTCACGTTTTTATACTTTGTGATATTGTCGTCAGCCAACTTGAGCTGACGATTCAGTTTTTTGATCTCAAGGCGGAGCTTATTGTTCTCTTCGAGCAATTCCCGGTTATCCGGCATGTCGGGATATTCCGTCAAGCGCGCACCTCCTGTCGTCGTCTGTGATTTATGAAGCGGAGCCGGTCAAAAAGCGCAGGCGATAACTGTATTGTTATGAAACCCGTTGGATCCGGGAGTGTCTCTTACAGGGCATATCTCACCCCCCGCATACGAGAATATATACGGGATCCTTTCGGCTATCGTCTTATTTACTTTTTCTGTTTCCGACAAAATCTCAGTACCCAAAGAATAGCTCCTCGCCAAGCAGGAATAAATCAAAAGCGTACTGATATCATTGTTTTGTAAAATACTCTCAATCGTGCGCACGGTCGTTTCGAGGACGTCGGCTTTATCCCATGTCCCGAGACTGAATTTCGTGCCTTCCGGCATCAATCCTCCGCATATCCCGTATCCTTCGTCATTCCAGGACAATAAAACTCTCGAAACGGGAACGCCCTCTCCGGCGTAATTGAGGATAAAGGGTATGGAATGCAATATGTCGCTGACTTTACCGTTTTCAGCCAATCCCATATTTTCCATGTATTCAATTACCGGCAAGCCGTCGATTTCCATTAAGAGGTTTCCCGCGGCCTTGGTGATGGTCGAGGTCTGTGCAAGGATATACTTAGGCGAAAACGAAGCGTACAGAAACTTCGGCTCGATATTTCCGCTTGCCAGAATAATACCGTAAATATCCCTCTCGGTCTTTTCGTTGAAAATAACATAGCTGTCCAAGTATTCCGCCGTGTTGTCAACGGCAAGCGTGCCGAAATTCGGAACGCCGCCCGACACTTTGCTCAGCACTTCGACATAATCATCTCCCGCGTAGTCAAGCATCAGGGGCGCGGCGCTGATTATCAGTTTCGGAGTATCCCGGTGTCCCTCGAGCGCTCTTTTGTACATCTCGGCAAAGGGCTCCTCAAGCCCCGCCGAAAGCGGAGAAGAACATACGGCGGTAAACGTAACATCATCGGATGTGATCATCAGTATGGAAAGATCGAGCTGGCCAAATCCGCTGTTTGCCGAAACAGCGGTCGAGGTGGTCCCGATAATCGGGAAATTGAGTTTTCTGTACAGTTTTTCAACTATCCCGCCCGTTGCGAATTCATGATAACAAGTAACAACGGCTACCGTGCTTTTCAGGCAATTTTTTTCCGGCTCGAGCTGCCTGAGTATTTCCGATACGGCAAGCTCGTCATCGTCGATCTCGCTTGTGAACGCTGAATATGATCTGATCATTACAATTTCTCCTTTGATGTGTTTAGTCCCAAACGCTCCAAACGTCAGGCCGGCAGCCGACGGTCGCTTTTTTTCCGTTGCGCACCACCGGCGTTTTAATCAGTTTCGGATATTCAAGCAGTTTTTCCGCTTTTGCCTCATCTCCGGCAAGATACTTGACAGCCGGATAATCCGTGTCTTTTTCGTTTATCATCTCTTCGAGTCCTACGGCGCTTCTCACGCTTTGAAACTCTCCCCTGCTCATTCCGAATTTCAAGAGGTCGATATATTGGTATTTTATACCGCGTTCCTTAAAATACCGCTCCGCTTTTTTTGTGTCGAAGCATTTTGATTTTCCGAATATTTGGATATTCACGTTTCGACCTCAATTACTCGTTATACTTCAGTTATGACCGGCAGAATCATCGGGCTGCGTTTTGTTGTTTTGTACAGATAGCCCGACAGATTGGACTTTACCTTAGCCTTCACGGCGGCCAGATCGGTCACACGACTGCGCTCGCACATCTCAAGGCTTTCAAGGACAACGCGTTTTAAGTCTTCCATCAGCTCTTCGGACTCTTTGACATACACAAAACCGCGCGTAACAATGTCCGGCTCGGATATAACGGAAGAATCCTCGGCGGAAAGCGTCATGACCACCACTATCATACCTTCGTCGGCCAAGTGTTTTCTGTCGCGCAGCACAACGCTCCCAACGTCTCCCACGCCGCTGCCGTCCACCAATATCCTGCCGGCCGGAACGACGCCGTTCTTTTCGATCTTATTCCCGGAAAGCTCAATAACGTCGCCGATCTCGGCAACGATAATATTCGCGGGATCGATGCCCATTTGCTTCGCGGCGTCGGCGTGCCGGCGCAAATGCCGGTGTTCGCCGTGCACGGGCATGAAGAATTCCGGTTTTGTGAGCGCCATCATCATTTTCAGTTCCTCAAGACAGGCATGCCCCGAAACGTGCAGGTCGGACAGCCTGTCGTCATAGACGACCTCCGCGCCCTTATAGAACAATTCGTCAATGATCCTTGTGACGGTTATTTCATTTCCGGGTATGGCCGACGCCGAAATAATGACCCTGTCGCAGGAGCCTATCTCCACCTGCTTATGCCCCGAAAACGCCATCCTGTATAAAGCGGACATGTTCTCTCCCTGGCTTCCCGTCGTTACTATGACAGTTTTATTCGCGGGGAGTTCCTTGATCCGGCTCATATCCGTGAGCACTCCTTCCGGAGCCTTCATATATCCCAATTCAGTAGCGACTTTTATGGTGTTTTCCATGCTGCGCCCGGTTATGCCCACCTTGCGTTCGTATCTGGCCGCGACGTCAAAAATCTGTTGTATCCTGTGGACATTTGAAGAAAAAGTGGTGATTATTATTCGCTTGTCGCAGTCTTTGAAGAGCCGGTCAAAACTGTCTCCGACCTTGCTCTCGGATTCCGAGTAACCCGGTCTCTCAACATTTGTGGAATCCGACAAAAGCGCAAGCACGCCCTCGTTACCGAGCTGCCCCAATCGCACGATATCCGCCATGCCCCCTTGTATCGGCGTCAGGTCTATCTTGAAATCCCCTGTATGGATAACGACTCCCACGGGCGTTTTGATCGCGAGGGCTACGGCGTCCGCTATGCTGTGGTTCACGTGAATGAGTTCAACATTAAAGCAGCCGGCTCTGATCACGTCGCCGGCTTCGGATATGATGATTTCCGTGCTTTGAAGAAGCCCGTGCTCTTCGAGTTTTATCCCCATTATCCCGGCCGTCAGTTTTGTCGCATATACCGGCGCGTCCAAATCGCGCACGACATACGGAACAGCGCCTATGTGATCCTCATGTCCGTGGGTAATTATGATCGCTCTTACGCGGTCTTTGTTCTTTTTGAGATAGGTTATATCCGGAATGACCATATCGACCCCGTACATCTCGTCGTCGGGAAAGCCGATACCGCAGTCTACCGCGATAATGTCGTCCTCATATTCGAACACAGTGAGATTCTTGCCGATCTCGTTCAGGCCTCCCAGCGGGATGATTCTGAGTTTTGATGCCATTACCTTTCAGGTTCTCCTTTATATTTTTATATGCCGGTCTGTATTTCCCTGCGGCCTTCCATCGCGCGTGAAAGCGTTACGTCATCCGCAAATTCCAAATTTGACCCGACCGGGATCCCGTATGCCAAACGAGTTACCTTCACGTCAAAGGGCTTAATAAGCCTTGCGATGTACATCGCCGTGGTATCCCCCTCAGTATCGGGATTCGTGGCCATGATGACTTCAGATACGTTTCCCGAGGAAACTCTGACCATCAGTTCTTTTATGCTGATATCATCGGGGCCCTTTCGGTTTATGGGCGACAGCACGCCGTGCAGCACATGATAGACCCCGGTGTATTCGCGGGCGCGCTCAATGGACAAAACATCACGCGGTTCGGCGACAACGCAAATGACCCCCGAATCGCGCCGCGGGCTCGCGCAGATGGGGCACAGCTCCAAATCAGTCAGATTCCGGCAAACAGGGCAGGAGTGTACGCCGGCCTTCGCCTCTTTGATCGCCTCGGCAAAAGCCTCCGCATCCCCGGCCGGCATTGACAGCACGTGAAAAGCAAGCCTTTGCGCGCTTTTTTTCCCTATCCCGGGCAGAGCCGTGAACTTGTCTATGAGGGTTTCGAGTGACGGAGGAAAAAACGACATGATACTGTCCGGTCCTTATGTATTTTTTCGAAGAAAATCTGTTCCTCTACGCATTTTTAAGTCCGCTTATCGCTTTTTTTCTGTCCGCCGCGCCGAAAACGGCGCTTCCGGCGACAAGCACATCGGCGCCGGCGCCGACGGCAAGGCGGGCGGTGAGCAAATCTATCCCGCCGTCTACCTCCAACTCGCAAGCCGGATTTATTTTTGCGATGAGCCCGGCCGCCTCGGCAATTCCGGGGAGCCTCTCATGCATAAAAGCCTGGCCGCCGAACCCCGGCTCCACCGTCATGATCAGGACCAAGTCCAATAATTCGAGATACGGCGTAATTTCTTTGATATCGGTTTTCGGCTTAACGGCAATGCCGGCTTTTACGCCGCGAGATTTGACCTCGCTAACGGCCTCGCTTATATCAGCGGGCCGGTCGGCTTCAATATGAAATACAACGATATCCGCGCCCGCTTCGCAAAAAGCCCCGATATATCTGCGCGGCTGCGTTATCATAAGGTGCACGTCCAAAACGGCCCTTGTTTTTTCACGCAAAGACTTAACGACAGGAATGCCGATCGAAATATTCGGAACGAAAACCCCGTCCATAACGTCAACATGTATATAATCGGCGCCCGCTTCCAGCACCTCAAGGACTTCTTCGCCCAACTTGGTAAAATCCGCCGAAAGCAATGACGGCGCAATTTTGATCATACCCGCTCCTTTGTCGCTTTTTCTGTCTGTTAATGATCGCCGGAGTGCGGCGCGCGCTCGTATGATGATTATACCGCACATTAATTGAGCTTGCAAGCGCGGTTTTCCTTGACGCGAAGCTCAAACGGATATAAAATGATTTATAATGCAAATGCGGAGGAGGCGAAGTTTTTGAGCGCCGGCAAAAGAAAACCCAAACATAAAAAGCCGGTCAGCCCGCTGTACGCCGCGGCGATAACCTGGGCGGTATACGCTCTTTTGTTTCCGCTCTATAAACTTTGGCATTTTATCCTCGCGATCATCCTGACCTTTCTGATATCCTCGGCGGTCGGCAAACGCGCGAAGAAAAAAATGCCTCCCGAACCGGAACCGCAGCCCGAACCTGTCAGTTACGGCGCGGAGATAGACGCGATAATAGCCGAGGGCAAACGGGCTCAGGCTGAAATGGGGAGACTCTATTCTTCGATAAACGAAGCGTCGGTGCGCGTAAAAATAAACGAACTCATGCAGATATCCGACAAGATAGTGCAAGACGCCGTACACGATCCGTCCGATGTGCCGCAAATAAAGAAATTCCTCAATTATTATCTGCCAACCACGATAAAACTGCTCAATACCTACGATCGCATGGGCAGCCAAGGTATCAAAGGCGAAAATATTTCCGGCACGATGAACAGAATCGAAGACATGCTCGACACCGCGGTGACGGCTTACAAAAAACAACTCGACTCGCTCTTTGCCAATCAAGCGCTCGACATTGAAACCGACATTGAGGTCATGAACGCCATGCTCGCCCGCGAAGGGCTTGCCGGAAGCGATTTTAAATAAGAAAGGACGCCGGTATGATGGAAAACGAATACACCCCCGTCTTAACTCTTACTCCCGACGGAGTCCCCGCGGCGCCGGCCGCGGCGGAAGCTTACCTCGCGCCGGAGACTGAAAAAAAGGACATACCGATCGAAAAACCCGAGCTGGAACGCCTCTCCGAGGCGGAGCAGGCCGCTGTCAGAGAATTCGCCTCCAAGATAGACATAACCGATTCAAATATAGTCATAAGCTACGGCGCCGCGGCCCAGAAAAACATTGCCGAATTTTCAGGTTTGGCGCTCGGTAACGTGCGGACAAAAGACCTCGGCGACGTGGGCAATATGATCTCCGACCTTGTGATCGAGCTGAAAGGGCTCAATCTCGATGAGGATCAAAAAAAGGGAATCAAAGGTTTCTTTAAAAAAACCTCGGCAAGCATAGCCGCTCTTAAAGCCCGCTACGACAAAGCGGAGGTCAACGTGGACAAGATCATCGAAGCCTTGGACAAACACTGGCGAATACTTACCAAAGACATAGCGATGCTCGACAAAATGTATGATATGAACCTCGGTTATCTGAAAGAGCTTACCATGTATATACTCGCGGGGAAACTGCGGGCCGAGGAACTGCGCAATACCAAGCTGCCGGAACTTCAGGAAAAGGCAAAGAGCAGCGGTTTGCCCGAGGACGCTCAAGCGGCAAACGACTACGCCAACATGCTCGGCAGATTCGAAAAGAAGCTGCACGATCTGGAACTGACGCGAATCATCTCCATTCAGATGTCTCCGCAGATAAGGCTGATACAAAACAACGACGGTTTGATGGCCGAAAAGATTCAAACCTCTATCGTCAACACGATCCCGCTTTGGAAATCGCAAATGGTACTGGCGCTCAGCATGTATCACTCCAAACAAGCCATGGAGGCGCAGCGCGAGGTCACTAACGTCACAAACGAGCTTTTGAAGAAAAACGCCGAGGCTCTGCATCAGGGCAGCGTCGAGGTCGCCCGCGAGTCTGAGCGGGGAATCGTCGAATTGGAAACGCTTAAGCATACAAATGAGGAGCTCATAAAAACTTTGGACGAGGTCCGTCAAATCCAAGAGACCGGCCGCGCGAAACGCGCCGAGGCGGAGGTCGAATTGGGCCGAATAGAGGGCGAGCTGAAACAAAAGCTTTTGGAAATCAAAGGCTGATATAAGAAAGAAAACCGGTAGATATTAATATGAGAGAAATTCTGAAAAAACGCCCGGCGGCAATAATAATAACCGCGGCTGTCATAATTCTGTCCACCCTGTTTTCCGTTCACAGGACATTAGGGGCAAAGTGCCGCGAGATAACGGACGGTTTTTATTCCGGCGTGCGTTATGAAGGATATGTGCATCCGAGTATCAGTAAACAACTCGACGAAAGATCGGATTCCGCAAACGGCGTCATTACGCTCGCAAAAAACTACTCAGATCTGGACCGGGAGGCCGAGGAGCTTTCTGCAGCTCGGGCCGGGTTGATCGAGGCAGTCGCAAACAAGGATATACCGGACATGTCAAAAGCAAACCGCGCTCTGCAGGGCGCCTTTGACAATTTGATATCAGCGGCGGCTGAAGTCGATGTTTCCGAACGCGACGCGAAAGGTTTAGACGCCTATTTAAAAAACTTTAAGGGTGCGCAATACATCATCGACAACAGCGGATACAACGAATCCGTGCGCGAATTCTACCGCCGCACGCTTAACGTATTCCCTACAAATATGCTCTCGGGGCCTGCCGGCGTCGAAAAGCCGCAGCTGTTTGAACAGGAGATAAAACCATGAAAAGATTTATTGCGATTTCGGCGGCGCTGGCGCTGATAACGGCCTTGTCGGCGACTGCCGGCGCCATTGTCGACCGGTCGGAAGAATTCTATGTGGCGGACTACGCGAATGTTTTAAGCGCCGGGACTAAGTCGCTGATAATTAATTCCAACGGCGATCTGGAACGGGAGTGCGAAGGGGCGCAAATAGTCGTCGTCACCGTCGACTATTCGGAAGGGATGTACACCGACGACTACGCGCTTGCTCTTATGAACGATTGGGGCGTCGGAAACGCTGCCGAAAGCAACGGAATGCTGCTGCTTTTGATCGTTAAGGAAAACAAGTATTGGCTTATGCCCGGCTTAGGCATAAAGAATTCTTTTTCACCGGCGGGAAATACGATCCGCGATTTCGAAAACGCTTTCGACGCCGGACTGTATGACGAGGCGGTCGCCTCGCTGTTTGACCGTCTGCTCGATTGGTACTCCGGGTTTTACGGCGTCGCCTCAGCGGGTCAGGCGGCTCAGCAGACCGGTCCGTCATATAACAATGCCCCCGCCTCCGGCAACTATTACTCAGGCGAGTATTACTCATCTTATAATTATAACGCTGCAAGGTCTTTATTGTACCTTATGATCGTTGTTTTCGCGGTCATGATAATCATTTCATTCGCAAACATCAGGTACAGAGGCGTATACTACAGAAGATACGGTTACTATCCGAGGTCTTTCTTACCGTCGATGTTCTTCTTCGGCGGCAGAAACATACATCATACTTATCATCGCCATTCGTATCGCCGTCCTCCCTACGGCAGGGATGACGGCCGCGGAGGCCCCCCGGGCCGCGGAGGCGGAGGCATGGGTCGCGGAGGCGGCGGCTTCGGCGGCGGCGGAGGTATGGGCCGCGGAGGCGGAGGCTTCGGCGGTGGCGGCGGTATGGGCCGCAGATAATAAGGCGGTCAATTTCACTTTGCTTCGGGATTTCCCGAGGCAAAGTATTTTTTTGCCGCGAGAGCGTCCCTGCTTATTTGACCTTTCAGTTCCTCTTTATCGGAAAAAACGATTTCAGGGCGCAGAAATTTGTAAAAATCAACGCGCACCAGTTTACCGTACAAATTACCGTCAAAATCAAGAATAAAACTCTCGACCGAAACTGCCCGGCCGCCTCCGAAAGTCGGCCGAACGCCGATATTCGTGACAGCCGCGTATTCACCGTCCTCCAAAGCCGCTTTTGTGGCGTAAACTCCGAATTTCGGAATCAAAACTCCGGGATCAAACTGCATGTTTATTGTGGGCGCGCCCATGGTGCGTCCGAGTTTATAGCCGTAATGCACCGTGTCGAGAAGCATATGAGGATATCCCAAAAATTCGTTTGCCCGCTCGATGTCTCCTTCGTCAATTAGCTTGCGAATATATGACGAACTCACTTTTATATCGTCTTTAACCACTTCGGGAATCACGTCACAGCCGATGCCGGCTTCACCGCAATACTGAAAAATACGCTCGGCGGTGCCTTCTCCCTTGTAGCCGCAGTTAAAATCCGTGCCTATGACTATATACTCGGTGCCGAGCTGATCTATGACCGAATCAATGAAATCCCGCCAGCGCATACGCATCATCTTTTCATCGAAGCGGATAAATATCACCGTATCGATGTCGTATCTGCGCTTGATGATGTCAACGCGCCCCGCCGCGCTGTTTATCAGCGGAACATCCGCGCCTTTCACCAACGTATCCGGATGAACGTCAAAAGAAAGCACCGCAGGTTTCGCTCCGATTTGAAGCGCCCGTTCGCGCGCTTTTTTTAAAAGGGCCGCGTGCCCCAAGTGAACTCCGTCAAAAAATCCGAGGGCTATGACTCTTTTTATTGCGGGCATTTTTTCCTCCGGTCCGGTAGTATCGTCATATTTCAAAGAAACTCTTAACTGTGTTCATTACGCCGTTTTTTGCGCTTCCGAGCATCAGAAATTCTTTGTTGCAGGCGGAATATATCCTGTATCTCCCATCGGGCGCCTCAACGGCAAAAGGCGCTCCGGATCGGCATTTCTTCTCTTTTTGCGGTTCAATAAAAACCGGAGGATATTTTTCAAAGAGTCTGTCCGTCGGTATTATGAGTTTTTCGATACGGCCGGCCCTTGCCGCGTGTTCCGCCTCATCCGAGGATACGGCGTCTTCAACCGAGAAGCCGCCGGAGGTTAAACGCCGCAGCGACGACATAACGCCGCAGCAGCCTGTTTTCTCACCTATATCCCGGCACAGGCTGCGAATATAAGTGCCTTTTGAGCATTTGATACGAAGCAGAATATCACCGTCGGATTCGCTTAAGACTTCAAGTTTGCTTACAGTTATCTGTCTGGGTCTCCTCTCAACTTCAATCCCTCTGCGCGCCGATCTGTACAGTCTTTGACCGTTAACTTTAACGGCCGAGTACATGGGAGGTACTTGGCTGATATCTCCGCGGAAACATTGCAGTGTTTTTTCCAATTCTTCCGAGGAAACACGGGAATCTCCGGTGCGAATTACTTTTCCGGTTATATCCATGGTGTCCGTCTCCAATCCCAATCGGAGACCGGCAATATATTCCTTTTCATCGCTTTCGGCAAATTCGACCGCCCTTGTCGCCCGGCCGATAAACAGCACCAAAAGACCGGTGGCGATAGGGTCTAAAGTTCCGGCATGGCCTATGCGCCGCTCGTTCAGTATTTTGCGCAGACGCGCCACCTCATCATGGCTCGTTATGCCCCGGGCCTTGTCGATGAGCAGTATGCCGTTCATTTCTTTAGCTTGGAGATCGCTTCAACTATAAGCCTTTCCGCCTCGGCGCAGTTTCCGTCTATCATGCAGCCGGCCGCCATGGCGTGACCCCCTCCCGCAAATTCCGCGCAGATCTCGGAGGCGTCATATTCTTTGCCTGTTCTGACCGACACTTTACAGCTGCCGGGTTTGGTCTCTCGTATCGTAATCCCGATTTTCGTGCCCTTTACCCTGCCCGGAAGCCCTGCCAAATCCTCGCAATCATTTTCGGTCACCTTTGAGTCCGCGAGTATTTCGGGAGTTACTGCGGCGATCGTGATGGTCCCGTCCTCATATCTGTGCAGACCGGAGTAAATCAGCCCTTCGAGCTTTATCCTTTCATAGCTGTGTGTCCGGAATATTTCTTTGTTGATTTTTTTGTTGTCCGCTCCCAATTCCAAAAGCTCAGCCGCGGCCCTGAGCGTATCAGCGTTGGTATTGGCATAGCAAAAACAGCCCGTATCCGTTGACAGGGCTATGTACAGAAGGTCCGCCTCATTCTTTTTTACATCTCCGCACAACAGGCGTATCAGTTCCAGTACTATTTCACCGCAGGAAGCTTTATCCGGCATCAAAAGAGTTCTCGGCGCAAAGCCGGTGTTGGAAGGGTGGTGGTCGATGCAAAGATCGACCTTTGACATAAAGCCGTGCGGAAACAGTTCCTCATCCGCCACATCCGCAGATAACACAAATTCCGGCTCAAATCCGCTCGGGGCAAAAAAAGGCTTTACATATTCAGCGTAATTGTCGGTCACTTCTTCATTAGGGAACAAATACGCCGTCTTTCCCGCTCTTCTGAGCGCCGAGCACAAAGCGGACGCGCTCCCCAAAGTGTCTCCGTCGGGGCGCAAGTGAGTAAGAATCAGAAATCTGTCACGCGTTTTTAAAAATTCGGCGCATTCAAGCATCGTCATTCGTCTCCGCCTCCGCGTCGTCGCGGATATCCAATCCGCTCAAAATCCGGTTTATATGCGCGCCGTGTTCGATAGAGCGATCGATTTCAAAAATCAGTTCCGGAACATATCTTAAGCTGAGCGTCTTTCCGATTTCCCTCCTCAGCCATCCGGACGCGGATTTGAGGCCCTTTAAAAATTCCTTCTCGTTTGCTTCGCCGAGAACGCTGAGCCGTATTCTCGAATAACGCAGATCTTCCGTGGTATCCGCGCTGATAACGCTTATCATTCCCCACCGATTCACGCGCGGATCCTTTACAGAGCGCAAAAGCGAGCTGAGCAGTCTTTGTATATCGTCGTTTACCCTTCCGATGCGGTTTGATGACGCCATAACAGTCTCCGTTCCTTTCGCAGGCTTGTAACAAAACAATCTTTACGCGCCTGTTTCACTTCAAACCTCGATCTGTTCCATTATGAATGCCTCTATGATATCTCCCTCTTGCACGTCGTTGAATTTTTCGATCTGCATACCGCACTCATAGTTCGAAGCAACTTCTCTTGCGTCGTCTTTAAATCTCTTGAGCGAAGCCAAGTCCCCTTCATACAAAACGATCCCGTCGCGCACGACGCGTACTTTGCAGTTGCGCGCGATCTTGCCTTCCTTGACATAGCATCCGCATATCGTCCCCGCGCCCGACACCTTGAATATCCTGCGCACTTCGGCGTGGCCGATAACGGCCTCTCTGAACTTGGGAGCAAGCATGCCCTTCATCGCGGCTTCAATTTCATCTATGCAATCGTATATGACTCTGTACATGTGCATATCCACGTTGGCTCGTACGGCACTGTCTCTCGCGGCGTTATCGGGCCGCACATTGAACCCGACTATAACGGCTCCGCCCGCCGCGGCCAGCATTACGTCCGATTCGTTGACAGCGCCGACTCCCGAATGTATGACCTTAACGCGCACTTCTTCATTTGAGAGCTTTTCCAGAGAAGTCCTCACGGCTTCGGCGCTGCCTTGGACGTCCGCTTTTACAATAATATTGAAATCTTTCAGCTCGCCTTGCTGTATTCTGGTAAACAGATCTTCCAAAGAAACCTTTTTGATCCGTTCGCCTGCGGCGTTTTTGATTTGGTTTTTCCTTTCCTCAACCAATTCTCTGGCCATTCTCTCGTCGCTGACGGCGTTGAAAGTGTCGCCCGCGTTCGGGACTTCGGACATGCCCATTATTTCGACCGGAACCGACGGGCCCGCGTTTTCCGCACGCTCGCCTTTGTCGTCGGTCATGACCCTTACCCTTCCCACAGCCGTGCCCGCTATGATTATATCGCCTCGGTTCAGCGTGCCGTTTTGGACGAGCACCGTCATAATAGGGCCGCGTCCCTTGTCCAGCCGAGCTTCAATAACCGTGCCTCTGGCCGGGCGATCCGGATTGGCTTTCAGTTCCCGCATTTCCGCCGTTAAAACGAGCATTTCCAGCAAATGATCGATGCCCTGTCCCGTCTTGCAGGAGATCGGGCATATAATCGTTTCGCCGCCCCATTCCTCGGATACCAAAGCATATTCGGTCAGCTGCTGCTTTATTCGCTCTGTATTCGCTCCCTCAACATCTATCTTGTTGATGGCGACGACAATGGGAATATTCGCCGCTCTCGCGTGGTTCACCGATTCTATCGTCTGAGGCATGATGCCGTCGTCCGCGGCTATAACGAGTATGGCGATATCAGTCACCAAAGCCCCGCGGGCGCGCATTGAAGTAAATGCCTCATGCCCCGGGGTATCCAAAAATGTGATCGGATTCCCGTTTATCGCGACTCTGTAAGCGCCGATATGCTGGGTTATGCCGCCCGCCTCCCCTGAAGCGACGTTTGTTTGCCTGATCTTATCCAAAAGCGAGGTTTTGCCGTGGTCGACATGGCCCATAACGACCACGACCGGAGCGCGTGAAATCAACTCCTCGCTGGTATCCTCGCGGTCGTCTATCAAACGCTCTTCGACCGTCACAACGATTTCGCGCTCTACACGGCAGCCGAGCTCCATAGCTATCAAGGCGGCTGTATCATAATCTATTATATCCGACAAGGAGGCCATAACGCCCATTTTCATCAACTGTTTGACAACTTCGGCGCCTGTTTTTTTCATGCGGGCGGCAAGATCCCCGACTCCTATCTCGGCGGGGATCTGAACCTTGAGCGGCGCTTTTTTCGCGATCTCGAACTGCAGACGCTGCAGTTTATCCCGTTCCTCCTGCCTGCGTTTTGCCGAAACGGCGGCGGTCTGGCGGATAACGCGGTTTCTGTTTATCTTCTCCTTGCCGCGCTTCATGTTTTGTATCCTGTCAGGCACCATATTATCAAGGCGTTCGTCATATTTCTCAATGTTGACTGTGGCCCCGCGCGTATCTATGACTCTTTTTTCCGCGACACGCCGCGGAACGTGCGGTTTTACAACCTTTTCTTTCTTTTCTTCCCGCTCCGGCCGGTCAGCCTCTTCTTTTTGTTCGGTTTTTTCACGGGCCGGCTGTTTTTGGGAAGCTTCCGTTTTTTCTGTTTCGGAAACGGCAAACACTTCGGCTATATCCTCTATTTGATTGTGTTGAGTAAGGTACTCAAATATTATGTCGAGTTCCTCGGTCTCAAGGACCTGCATATGGTTCTTGGGGGCGACCGCGTATTCGGTCAGTATTTCGGCTATCACCTTCGAAGTGCTCCCGAAATCCTTGGCCACCTCATGAACTCTGTATTTTACCAAAGCGCTCATACCGATTTCCTCCTTTTGCCGGTCTTCTTGTTCGCGGCGTGAGCCGCCGCTTCCCGGCTGCGCCGGGCCGCTTGTTTTGTCTTCTCGCTCAACAGACCGGCGATCTCGTTGATCCCGCTTGTATCTTTCGGCAGGCTCATTATCAAGCTGCATGCCAAGCCCGTATCGTTCACAGCAAGCACAGACCCGGCTTTTCCCGTGCAGCCGGCTATTTGCTCCATTGAATACGGCAACCGCACCGGTCCGGGAATTTTTCCTCCCCGTGCGAAGCCTTCGGCTCTCTTTCGCGCATTATCCGAAGCGTCGGCGGCCAAAAGCAAAAGCTCAGCCTTTCCCGAACGCGCCGCCGCGCACGAATTCTTCTCCCCTACAGCCAATAACCCTGCTTTGCGCGCCAATCCGAGGTATCTCATGCTCCTATCCACCCGGCGCCTCCCTTTTTTCCGAAAGCCGCTCATATATCTCGTCAGGGATCGCGGCGTTTAAAGCTCTTCCCAAAGCTTTGGTCTTTATCGCCTTTTTCAGGCAGTCCGGAGCGGAACACAAATATACCCCTCTGCCGGGGGCTTTTCCGGAATGATCCACGGAAATACTCCCCTGCGGGCTTTTTACCACGCGCGTCAGCTCTCTTTTCGGCTTCATCTCACGGCAGCTCGCACACTGCCGCATCGGTATTTTTTTTTGCATGCTGACCGCCTTTTAAAGAATTCGCTGCTCCGCCTCGCTCTCCGGTCTGATATCTATTTTGCATCCGGTAAGCTTCGCGGCAAGCCTTGCATTCTGCCCCTCTTTGCCTATAGCGAGCGAAAGCTGGCTGTCAGGTACGGTAACACGATAGCTTTTTTCATCTTCAAGCATATTGACGTTCAATACCTCCGCCGGCGAAAGGGCGGAGGCGACATATTCCTGCGGGTATTCGCTGTATTTGATGATATCGATCTTTTCCCCGCCGAGTTCATCGACTATGCCGGCGCCCCGCCCGCCTTTCGGCCCAACGCAAGCGCCTATGGGATCG
>Ga0082212_10001715_pt1 | contig 32223 bp, 19 predicted proteins | sample TergutNt197P3_FD_71548 | JGI IMG/M metagenome (GOLD analysis project Ga0082212, IMG submission 71548) | Neocapritermes taracua P3 segment gut microbial communities from Petit-Saut dam, French Guiana - Nt197 P3 | ecosystem: Host-associated > Arthropoda: Insects > Digestive system > Gut ... | reverse complement strand
TCTTTATCTCCCTTATCGCGGGGTATGTTTTCAAAAGAGGATTGAACTACTATGTCCGAAAAGGCGCAAACAGATATGTCCCATACGGATTCCGCCGTTAGCGTAAGCGGCGTCACGAAAGTCTTCACCCAATGGCAGCGCGACAATACCGGTCATGGCATGCTGCGAAATTTGCTGAAGCCCGAGAAGCGTGTCATTACCGCCCTGGACAATCTTTCGTTTCAAGTCGGGAAAGGCGAATTCGTCGCCTATGCCGGGCCGAACGGCGCTGGAAAGAGCACAACGATGAAGTTGTTGTCGGGTATGCTTGTGCCTTCTTCAGGGGATATATCCGTATTGTCCGTGTCCCCCCAAAAGCAGCGCTACGCCCTCATGAAGTATCTGGGGGTGTTGTTTGGCAACCGCACCGAGCTCTGGTGGGACCATCCCGTCATCCAGAGCTTTGAATGGAAAAAAGTCGTCTGGGATATCCCTGACGACATGTATAAACGCAATCTCGATATGGTGACGGAACTGCTGGATATTGGCGATTTGCTTAAAACTTTCGCCCGGGAGCTCAGCCTCGGTCAGCGCATGCGGGCCGACCTGGCTATGCTGCTTCTGCACAGCCCTACGCTCATCCTCCTGGACGAACCCACCCTCGGGCTGGACGTCATGGCAAAGCGGCAGATGATCGGATTCCTCAAGGAATTAAACGAACGCGACGGTACGACGATAATCGTCACCAGCCACGACATGGACGATCTGGAGGAGATGGCCAGGCGTATACTGCTTATCTCCAACGGGCGGATAACCTTTGACGGGGATTTCGCTTCCCTGCGAAACGAACTGGGCTGTACGAAACGGGCGTTGGTAAGCTTCAGCGATGGTTCGCAAAGCGTGATCGATTATCAGGATACGCGCAGGCTGCTCCGGGAGCTTTCGGAAATGGAAGGCGTCGTCGATATCAGTTTCACCCAGACCTCTCTGGAAGAAGGACTGGCGAACCTGTTCGCGAAATGGAGGACGGGCGAAACAGTAGATTCGCCATCGGCAACCCGCGCATAACGCGGATACTAGTGCAGCGTCCACGAAACAACTGGAACATATCTATGGCGTCACCGGGTTTGGCGAATCACTTTGCGCGTCTATCCAAAACTGCGGACGGGAAATATCCGTCGGCGCTAATCCCAACCGGTCGATACCGCGCTTCAGGAAAACATTCCAGAACGCCCAGTCATGGGTGCCCGCGCCTTCTTCATACACATGCTGATAACCAATCCCGCTAAGATAGGCGCTGAGTTTCCGGTTGTTATATACTAACGAGTCATTATATCCACAAGCCATATATAGGTCGGGGACGTCCTTTCCCTGATCGAGCACCCGTTTCGCCAACAGCTCCAGGTTTTTGTCGCTCTTTCTGATCTCATCGACCTTGCCCCCGGCTATAGCTTCATAGTAATCCAGATTCACTCCCCGCATGCCGGGATCCGCGGTGGCGCTTTCCATGTGATTGACCAGGATAGCCGAAGACAGAGCGATGATATGGCTGAACACATCGTTATATTTCAGTCCATTGTATAACGAGCCGAAGCCTCCCATTGACAAGCCGCCGATGAAAGTATCCTCTCGCTTTCGGGACAGGGGAAACGCCCTTCGGGTGAAATCAATGAGTTCGCGCCCGATAAATTCGCTGTACATCTTACCCGATTGCTCGTGATCCATATAGAATGAGCTTTCACCGGCGGGCATGACGATCGCGAGGTCGTTTATCTGCGAATACTCCGTTGTGTTCGCCAGCGTCAGCCAGTGCGTATGGTCTCCGGATAGGCCGTGGAGCAGGTAAAGCGTCTTGAAAAGCCTTTCCTCCCGTTGAGGCATCCCAAATTTCGTATCTACTGGGATGAGCACATTGATGGATACCGCCCTCTTGAGCGATTGCGAGGTAAACGTCGTCTGGAATAATGCCATAAAATCATTCCTTTCTTAATAAAGTCATTGACAGGTATGGAATCATTCCCCGTCGGCGCAGTTCATGACCTGATCCATATCGTAGACGCCTGCGATTTTTTTGCCCGGCGGGACGACAAGAAAAGCATCTTCGTCCCATTCGCCGTTAATCAGCGCTTTCAGCATAGCGGTATCCCCGTCGACGGTTATCAGTTCTTTGTCCGCTTCCGCGATTTTCGATTGAAAATTCTCATAAGCGCCGGAGTACTCGTAACCGTCGATTTTAATGTAATAGGCTTCATTGGTTTCGATTTTCGGATGCATGGTTTCCCAGATATAATCCGCGTCTTCCTCGCCGTACTGATCCACAAGCTTCATGTAATCGGCCGAGGTCTTGTAGTTTTCCAGCTGATCCGCGCCGAAGTAGCCGCTGTTCGGCACATGGGCCCGCTCGTAGTACCCGGTGGAGCACCAACGGGCGCTTAACTGATTGCCGAAGGCGGCGATGAAATTTGTTTTGCTGCCCATATGTATGGTACAGCAGTCGTGGGCCCGGGGGATGACCAGGGGGACGGCGCATGAGAGCCCGATGGCGGAATTGCCGCATAGACCGAAACCCAGAATGACCGCGTCGTATTTGCGCCCGGATTCATTCAGGCTTTGATCGATTTTCTCCTGAATCAGCCTGTTCAGCTTTTTCGGCTCCTGATGGGCAAGCATCGGGATGAATTCCAGATCGACGATATGGGGGGATTGGGAAACGAGATCGCAGGCTATGCGGGTAAAGACGTCGCAGCAGATGAATTTAATAAACATACAACACCCCTAATTCGATATCAGTTCGCATACTATCGGGCAAGCAGCCTATGTCGTCTTGCCGGACACAGGCTGCCTTGCTTGGGCATATAGTCCGATCTTATTTCACTTCGTTGTAGGCCCAGTCCAGCCACTCCAGCGCGATTTCCACATCCTTTGTCTGTACGGTGGAGCCGCACCAGAAGCGCAGCCCCGGGGGGGCGTCGCGATAGGGGGCGACGTCGTAAGCCGCGCCTTCTTCTTCGAGCAGCGCGACAATCTTCTTGATCTTTTCCTCGGGTAAATCTAGGGCCAGGCAGACGCTTGTATTCGACACGGTCCGCGGATCGGAGGCCAGAAAACGTATCCATTCGCGCCCGCCGACGAACCTTTCGAAGGCTTTTAAATTATCAGCGCTGATCTGCTGAAGCTTCTTCAACCCGCCGACGGATTCCGCCCAGTCCAGAGCGTTCAGATAGTCCTCGTTGCATAACATGGAGGGCGTATTGATGGTGGAGCCTTCAAAGAGCTCCAGGGCGAATTTGCCCTTGTTTTTCAGCTGAAATATCCTTGGGATCGGCCAGGGGGGCGTGTAGGCGTTAACGCGCTCCACAGCTCTGGGCGACAGCACGAGCATGCCGTGGGCCGCTTCGCCGCCCAGTACCTTCTGCCAGGAAAATGTGGCGACGTCCAGCTTAAGCCAATCGATCTCCATGGCAAATACCGCGGAGGTAGCGTCGCAGATGGTCAGCCCCCGCCTGTCCGCGGGGATAAAGTCCCCGTTCGGTACCTTTACGCCGCTGGTGGTGCCGTTCCAGGGAAAGACTACGTCGCGGTCAAAATCGATCTTCGACAGATCGGGCAGCTCGCCGTATCCGGCGGACAGGACGTTGACGTCCTTCAAACGCAGCTGGTCGACGATATCGTTGGCCCAGAACTTTCCGAAGGACTCAAACCAGACGACGTCGACCCCTCTCTCGCCCAGCAGATTCCACATAGCCATCTCAATGGCGCCGGTATCCGAAGCAGGAACGATTCCCACGAGGTATTCGTCCGGTATCTCCAGCAACGCTTTGGTCCTTTCGATGGATTCCGCCAGTTTCCCCTTACCCAGCGCGCTTCTGTGAGATCTTCCCAGGGGAGCCGACTGCAAATCCGCCAGTGAAAAACCGGGGATTTTCGCGCAGGGGCCTGAAGAAAAATTGGGGTTTTGCGGCTTAACCGCGGGTTTCGCGTTCATCGTCAATTCGTCCTCCCATAGAATGCAGTCTTATCACCTGATGATAGATTATTAGCGCTTCACCGTCAAGCTATATATCGTATTTATTGTACCGGGCGGAAAAAAGAAGTATAATATGTAGCGTTAAAATAAAAACGAGGAGGCGCGCATCATGGGTAAAGGCGTAGATTTTCTGAAAGAGGCGGGCGTGTATTTTATCGCCACGTCGGAGGACGGTCAGCCCCAGCTCCGGCCATTCGGCTCAAACATGGAGTATAACGGCCGGTTCTACTTCAGCATGGGAAGGTCAAAAAATGTATACAGGCAGATGATAAGCAACCCGAAGGTTTCCCTCGCGGCCATTAAGCAGAACATGGACTGGATCAGGATCGTAGGCGAGGCGGTACCGGACGAAAGCGAAGAGGTAAAGAAATATCTGTTTGAAAACAATCCGCGGATAGGCGAGATATATAAGGACAAGCCCGGTGAAGTCGCCATGTTTTATCTGAAGAACGCGACCTGCATGGTCACCGAGGGCGGCAAGGAGCCGGCGGCGGTCGATCTGTAGACCCGCGCCCGCGACGCCCGGGGTAAGGCGCAAATAAATCAAAAGGACGATAGAGTGGATAACGACAAAAGAAAATGGATGGTACTGACGGTCATCGTGATGAAAATTGTCATGGACGGCCTGGACGGCAGTATGCTGAACATCGCGCTGCCCACCATCAGCCAGAATCTTGGGGTGACCTCCGGCGCCGTCATCTGGATTGTCAGCGCGTATTCGATCACGACTTCCACATTGATACTTTTTTTCGGCAGGCTTGGGGATATCGTCGGCAAGACGAGGTTTTATCTGGTAGGCGTCGCTGTATATACCCTGAGCTCGGTATTCGGCGGCATGGCGAATTCCCTCTCCATGCTGGTCGTCGCCCGCGTCGTGCAGGCTATCGGGACGAGCTGCACTATGGCAAACAGCCAGGGCCTGATCACGATGGTCTTCCCTCAGAGCGAACGGGGGCGCGCCATGGGCATATACGGGGGCGCCGTATCCATCGGCTTGCTCGCGGGGCCGACCCTGGGCGGTCTGATCATCGCCTATCTGCCCTGGCAGTATATGTTCCTGCTCAAGGCCCCGGTCACCCTCGCGGCGCTGCTATTGGGGCTGCGCTACTTCCCGAAGGAGAAAACCCCCGATCGCAAGGAGACCATGGACTACCCGGGAGCGTTCCTGTACGCGATAGCCATCGTCTCTCTGCTTTATTCGATGCAGGGGGGATACGCCGCCGGTTATACCAGCGCGGCTATCCTTTCCGGGCTGGCTTTATCCCTGGTGACCTTCAGCGCGTTTTTTGCCATGCAGCGTAGGAAAGCTATGCCCCTGCTCGACCTCAGCTTGTTTAAAAACAAGGTCTTTTCGGTGAACGTTTTGACCGCTTTTATCCAGATGTTCACCATGGGCTTCGGCAACATCATCATTCCGTTCTACATGCAGGGGGTGCTGGGCACCCCTGTGGGCCTCGCGGGCCTGTATATGACCGTATCGCCGGTCATCGTCCTGCTCGTCACGCCGGTAAGCGGTATCCTCACCGACAGGATCAGGGGCGACGCCCTTTCCCTGGTCGGCCAGATATTGAACTTCATCGGATTGGCGCTGATGGCGACCCTGACCGTGAGTTCCCCCGTCATCGTGATGATCATGTACTACTGTGTCATCAGTTTCGGCAACGCTCTTTTTAACGCGCCGAACAACACGCACATTATGTCAAACGTCCCGCCGGATAAGCTGGGGATAGGCGGGTCTGCCAGCATGTGCATACGAAATATCGGCATGACCCTGGGCGTCGCCTTTACGACTGCCGTGCTTTACGGCGGGATGAGCAAGGTCCTGGGTTATCACGTGACCGGCTATGAGCCCGGCGGCGGCATGGAGGCGGCGTTCATGTACGGGATGCGAAACACTTTCATCATCGCGTCGGGCATATGCCTGATCGGCATAGCCGTGACGGTGGCGTGGATCATTTCGGTCAACAGGAACCGAAAAAACGAACAACAGGCGTAAAACGAAAACACCGCTAATGAACAGACGATACCATACTCCGCCCGGTCTTTCGCGTGCGTATTATATCGTCTGTTTTGTTTAACGCTTGCTAACGGTATCGTTTAATCTACGCTTTAATCAGATCGCTCAGGCCGAGCCTTTCGACCGCCCGCCCGGACGGCCTGCCGGAAGCGTCCCAATCCATCGCCCGATAATAGTCGTCCCGGACCTTAGCGATGTCGACGGTAACGCCCGCGGTAGGCCCGGCGTGCAGGGGCGGGTCGCCCGCGGCGCGCCCGGGGAGCTTAAAGTCGTCGTAAGTAATGCCTTCGTTGATGTTAAACTGCTGGCGCAGCGTATTGACCCTCTCGCCTACGGCCAGGGCTTCCTCCATATCGAAATCCTCCCAGCCGGTGACCGCCCGCAGAAGCTCCAGGGCGGGGTAGCGGTAATAGCAATACTTACCCAGGATGCACAATCCGGTCCCGTTGAAGAAATGATACCAGTGGCTCAGCAGTCTGAGAGGCTCGCCTTTGCCCTCATAGTTATACTTATCTTCAGGTAAATGCCTCATGCTGTGGGTTTCCTCGAGCTGACGGTCTGTCCAGCCGTGTTCGATAAAGCCCACCGGCCCCTTGCAGTGGATGCCCGGCGTGGGGTCCAGGGCGTAGCTGTAGCCGAAACCCGGCCAGCAGCGGGCGTCGTGCATGGGCAGCTCCATACCGCCTGCCTGTATGGCGAACTCTTCGGCGCCGCGGCCCAGCGCCATTGCCGCGCGCCTGGACCCGTCGGCCAGCACCGCGCCTATGCCTTTGCGGAAAGCCATCTGCTCTATGATCGGGACCAGGGCGTCTTTGTTCCCCCAGGTGAGATCGACGCCTGACGCGTCTTCGCGGGTAATCAGCCCCTTTTCGAAGCATTCCATGGCGAAAGCGATGGAGCCGCCGGTGGATATGGTATCCATGCCATAGCGGTTGCAGGCTTCATTGGCCTCCATCACCGCCTGGATGTCGTCGATGAGGCACAGGCTCCCGAAAGCGCCCACCGTCTCGTACTCCGGCCTGTGGGATTCCCGCGTCCGCCCCCGGCTGTCCGTGAACTCGACGATGGCGCCGCAAGCCACCGCGCACTGGGCGCAGGCATAGGGTCGCTTGACATAAGGCGCGTAAGCCGGGCCGGCGATCTTCGTCGCCTGATCCAGCGAATACTTCTCGGCGCCGACGGAGCGCCAGTTCTGGACGGGGCAGTCCTGGATCGAGATGTTCTGTACATATACCGTAGCTGTGCCTGTGGCGCTCAGCCGGTTTGCCATGGGCGTGCGCTCTTTGGTGATGTTGTGGATCATATAGTCCAGCTGTTCCTGATACGCCGCCTGGTCCATGACGGGGGTCTGTCCCGTACCCGACGCGACGAAGGCTTTCAGATTCTTCGAACCCATGACGGCGCCGAGGCCCATGCGCCCCGCCGCGCGTCCGAAGTCGTTGATGATGCAGGCGATGCGCAGCAGGTTTTCCCCCGCCTGGCCTATGCACATCACGCCGACGGACTTATCCTTATGCTTTTCTTTCAGGAGCGTCTCCGTATCGGCTGTATCCTTTCCCCATAAGTCCGCCGCGTCGCGAAACTCTACGCGCCCGTCGTCCAGATATACGTAAACCGGCTTTTCCGCCCTGCCGGTGAAGAATACCCCGTCGTACCCCGCGCCCTTCAGCCTGGGGCCGAAGTTGCCGCCGCAGCTGGAATCCCCCCAGCCTCCGGTAAGGGGCGACTTGGCGACTACGTGAAAGCGGCCGGCGGCGTGGGCTTTCGTCCCGGTAAAGGTACCTGGTACGAAACCGATCATGTTTTCCGGGCCAAGGGGGTCGATCCCGGGCTTGAGATGCTCGAATAGTATCCTCGCCCCCAGCCCGTATCCGCCGATGTACCGGCGGTAGGTTTGTTCGTCGATCTCCTGTTCACGGGTGGTTTTGCCCGTCAGGTCGACAAACAGGATTTTACCCATGTATCCGCCAAAATCCATATGATTCACTCCGTTCTTTCATATTAATTAGCCGTTGATTAACCGCCGACGATTAGCCGCCCGCGATGAGGGCGGAGATCACCAGTTCGCTCCCCGGCGGGATTTTTGTCGCCAAAACCTTAGGCGGGCGGATGATGACGCCGTTGAGTATGACCAGCGCCCCCTCGGCGACGCCGCCCGCGTCGTCCAGCGCTTCTTCCAGCGCTTCATCGCCGTACCGCTGGGAGAGGGCGCGAAACAAATCACCGACGGTGATATCGTCTTGTTCGAAAACCAGCCTGTCGGGCAGGCCGGGCAATATTCCGCTTTGATACAATGTAAAAGGCATCTGTGCTCCGTTCGTTCATTATCTTATTACTCCGGAACCGGGTATGTCAAACCATCGCGAATATCAGAACGAATCTCATGAAAGCGCGGTTACTCCCGGACGATCAGCTTATGCCGGAACCATTTGTCCCCGTTGAAGCGGAGCGTAAATAACAAGCCCCGCACGCCCCATTCCAGGGCCATCGCGGCGAATACGCCCACCACGCCCCAGGTAAGGACGCGGGTGAGGTAATACGCCAGCAGCACCCGCACGCACCACATGGAGCACAGGGAGACCGCGGAAGTATACATCGCGTCGCCGCCTGCCCTGAGGGCGCTTGAGGTCATTGAGCTCCTCGCGACGAAGAGAGGGGCGAAGCCGAAGAAAACCCCCGCCGACAGATAGACGAGCCTCGCGGCTTCCGGCGTCACATGATAGAGATAAACCATCAGCATGGTAAACGGGATCATGGGCACGATGTTGATAATATTATATAACGACGCCGCCCGCACAAATTTTCGCGTGTATTCCCTCGCCAGATCCACCCTTTCCCTGCCGATAGCCATACCGACGATGGTCAGGGTAGCTGTCGTCAGCGCCCCGTTTGACGCGATACCGAAGTTTGTCACCACCGTCGCCACCGCGTTGGCGACCATATGCGTGGTGCCGTAGCTGGCGATGTACCGCTGCGTGAACGCCTTGCCGCTGTGGAAGAAGATCTGCTCCAGCGCTACCGGCACGGCGACGTGGATCAAGCCCTTCAGTATCGGCCATATGGGGCGGAAGAAATCCCTGAAGTCGAGATTCATTTCGTTTCTGTTTCGTATAATGTAGATGACGGAGACGATACCGCCGAGAACTCTGGAAAGAATGATCGCCGCGGCGATGCCGACTACGCCCAGACGCAGGGCCAGGACGAACAAGGCGGACAACCCGATTTCCGTGCAGTTGACAAAAAGCGTCAGGTGCAGCGCCGTCTTTGTGCGCCCCCAGCCCCGCATACCTCCGGCGAAGCCCTGATAGAGCGAGAAAAACGGGAGGGATATGCTGATCCCGATGAAGTAGATCAGGGCAAGGTCCAGGACCTCCTGCGGCGCCCCCGCCAGGAAGAAGTTGACGATAAGCCTCCCGGTAAGGAACAGGACAAACGAAATGGCTAATCCTATCGCGGTCGCCGCGGACATGCCCTGCTGCAGGGATTTCACCGCCAGCCGTGGGTTTTGCGCCCCCGTATACTGGGCGACCATGACCGTCGCGCCCATGCCGAAAGACATACACAACTGCGTAAACATAAAGTTAAATGTATTAACCATCGAAACCGCGGAAACCGCCGTCTCCCCTTCGCCCGCGATCATCCAGGTGGCGATGATCGGCACGACGGCAAAGAAGAGCTGCTCCCAAAGCAGCGGAAAAAAGATGCCCCACACCTGACCGCCGGAAAGGATCTCGCTGTCGAAATAGGATATTAAACTGTCTCGTAGCTTTTTGATCATATTAATTGCATTCTAACATAGTTCGGCCCGATTGTTTATCGTCAATCGAAATGATTTTGAAGGGGCGCCCGATTACCCTGTTGAATCCGTTCGCCGGATTCGTAGCCGGCCGGGTTTGCGTATTGCCTTTTCCCATCGGCAATGCTATACTTTGCGTAGATAATTAATCGCGGAGGTGTTAAAATGGATGCTCCATTGACTATTCCTCAACTAAAAAGCGTTTACGACCTGATGTCCCTGAAGGGAAGGACCGCGTTTATCACAGGCGGCGGAGGCGGATTCGGCAGCGCGGCCGCCGCGGGTATGGCCGAAGTCGGCGCGAATGTCATGCTGATGGACCTTCCCGCAGCCGAAGACCGCGTCAGTCTGATCGCTCAGCAGATCAGGGACCGCTACGGCGCGAAGGTGAATTATGTACTGGGCGACGTAGCGGACGAGAAACGCGTCAAGGAAATGATCGACCAGACGGCTAAAGAGTTCGGCTCCCTTGATATCTGCTTCTCCAACGGCGGCGTTGGCCTCAACCCGGACAACCCTTCCGACATGCCTCTCGAAGTCTGGCAAAGAGTACTGGACGTAAACCTCACCGGCATGTTCCTCGTGGGGCGCACCGCCGCCCTTAAGATGATCGAGCTGGGCACGAAGAACGGTTCCATGGTCTTCACCGCCTCCATGTCCGGGCATATCATCAACCAAAACCGGCAAGGCAAGCCGGAGCACATGGTCGCCTACGCGTCCACGAAAGCCGCAACCATTCATCTGGCCAAATCTTTCGCGGCCAACTACGCGCACAAGAATATCCGCTCAAACAGCATCAGCCCCGGCCTTATGCATTCCGGTCTGCATAAGCGGATGGGCTGGGACGTGAGCGATCTTCCCGATACCGGTTATCCTTATATCCCGCTTAACCGCTGGGGCACCCTGGATGAAATGATCGGCCTCCTCGTTTTCCTCGCTTCCGACCTGTCTTCCTATATTACAGGCGCAGATATCGTCATCGACGGCGGTTACACAGTCTGGTAACCCTCCGGCGGGACGCCGATAGTTTGAAAGGACAATGCTTATGGCAGATGTTTTAACAATCCGCACGCTGGGCGTTTTCTCAGTCAGCATAGGCGATACCCCTATATCAGATAATTCCACGCGTTCCCAAAAGCTGTGGAAAGTGTTTAAATATATTCTCACTAACCGTCACAAGATGGTTTCGGTAGAAACGCTGATCGGGGTACTCTGGCCTGAAGAAGAACCGGACAATCCGCAAAAATCGCTCCACACGCTGATGTCCAGGCTGCGAAAACAACTGAATCCCGGCGGCTCCCATGACTCCTATATCCTTTTCCAACATGGTTGTTATCAGTGGAACCCAAGGCTGCCCATCGACCTGGACGTCACCGAGTTTGAAAATATGATCACAAAAGCCGGCGAATCCCAGGACGATGCGGAAAAGGTAGTCTTTCTGAAGCGCGCCGTGGAAATGTACCTTGGCGGTTACCTGTCAGAAGCGATATATGAAGCCTGGGTACTGCCCTCAAGTAATTACTATAAACGGTTGTATCTGCGTACCGTCATGGATCTGGCGGAAGTATATAAACGTTTGAATGAATTCGACGCCATCGCTCAGCTTTGTATCAAAGCCATAGATAACGAGCCTTACGAGGAGTCCCTTTACGAGTATTTGATCCAGGCGCTGTTGATCAACGGCGAGATAACCAAAGCGAAAGAGCAATACCGCCAGTTCTCGGAGCTGATGGAAAAGGCATTCGGCGCGAAGCCTTCGGAAGAGTTCCGCTCCCTGTCCCAGGGCATGTGGGAGGCGGAAGGGGTGGAATCCAATCTCTTTGACATCAAGCGGAGGCTGGACGGGGAAACCATGCAGCGGGGCGCGTTCTTCTGCACCACCGATACGTTCAATCAGATCTATCAGCTGGATAAGCGTTCCGACGAGAGAATGAAGTTCCCCGTGTTTCTGGGCTTGATTACCCTGGCTTACAAAGACCAGACGCCGGAAGAGAGGGTCATCAAGAGTTCTGTGCTGGCTCTCCGGCAATGCCTGATGCGCACGCTCCGGGCGGGGGACATCGTATCCCAGTATTCGAAAAATCAGTTCATTCTGCTATTGTCCGCCTACATGACCAAAGACGCCGAAGCGGCGCTGGTCCGCGTCCGGCGGTTGTTTTCCCAGGAGCCCGAAGGCTCTCGCTTTGAGCTCCGCGTGAATCTTTCCCAAATCGGGAATTGAAACCACAAAGACCGTATCATCATGACAACGGGCGGCGTATTAATGCAATGCGCCGCCCGTTTGTTTAACTATCGATTATTCATTTGATCGGATTTGTTTACTTTACGATATAACACTCGCGGATCTGGGTATTGCCTTTCGTATCAACATAGACTTTGTAAGCGCCTACCTGATAAGTCCCCGCGGCGTTATTATTAATCTTTAGAGTTACCGTAATCAGCTTAACCGTACCGTCGTAGTAAAGCTCTTTCACTGTGACGGTCAGATCGTTCTGGTTGCCGTTCAATTGTTTAACTGAAGCCGTCGGGACGGCGCTGACGAGATTGACTTCCCACCTTGCGGTGAGCGTAATACCGGCGGTAATCGGCGTATCGAAGTCAAAGGCTTTATCGTCTAAGAACCAACCGATAAACGTATAGCCTTCTTTAGCCGGCGCTACCGGAGCCGCGACTTTGGCGCCGTCGTCTACTTTAACAGTGACGACTACGCCGTCCACGTCGAAACTGACCGGATAAATCGCGACCGGATCGGGAGTGGGCTCGGCTGATAACTTGCCGGCAGCCGCGTCCTTCGCGAATTCCCAGGCGTTCATTACATCGGATACGTACTCATGGCCCCTGTCCCAATTGACGCCGACGTCGGCGTAGACGCCTTGCATACGCAGGCTTTCCGTCAGGTTAAACATCAGCGGAAGTACGCAAGCGCCGTCTCCCGCGCCGTTCCGGATGAACCAGTACTGCGCGATATCCGCGTCTTCCCTGCCTTCACCAAGGGTGAAGTACAGCGGATCCACAGAGTTTCTCTGTAAGGTCAGTAAATCTCTGAAGTCCTGAGGCACGGTGATCGCGTAGTCTGTGCCCGCTCCCGCGGATTCGGGAAGAAGCTCATTCTCCAGGACCAGCCATCCAAGATCGGAGAACACAGCGCCGTAATCCGTCGGTTTACCTACCGATTGTGTTGTGGCGGAAGCCGCGTTCGAGTTGGCGGTAGTATTCAAAGCGCCGTCAGGATCAAGGAGGGCCGGGAACCAGAAGGGGTTGTCCGTCATCGACCGGCCGGGCGTCATGACGCTGCTTGTGGAAGCCAGATATTTCCGGATATAGTCTTCAAATGAATTATCCAGATCCGTGACAAGGTCAGGATCTGCGGGGTCGCCGAATATTGGTTTGATCCACTCTCTGGGGATCGCCGGAGTACCAAACAGAGCGTCCGCCGGCTTACTCGTGGTCAGATAGAGATCGACCGCGGCTTTGCCGGTTACATGCGCCGTCCCGGTGGGGAATCCGGTGAAGTTACCGAAAGTGCCGCCAAGCACAGCCATGTTTGTACCATACTCGCTAATTTGATTGAGATAATCCATCATGCTCTTTTTGATGTACTGCCACATGTATTCAGCGTACATCTCATAGCTTGACAGGCTCCTGGAGACGCCGTTTACCATACCGTAGATCCCCAGGCCCTTTTGGTAGTCATCAAATGTGCTTATCAACAGCTGAGCGTAATCCGGTATCTCCGGATCGTCCAGATATCCGCCCCAGCGGAGCCAGAACGAGCCGTTATCGGACCAGTCGCGGGTAATGATCGGGCAGGCGATGATTACGCCGAAGACGTCGTCTCTGGTAGGCGCCGCGCCGATTTCCGCCAGGAAAGGATCAAACAACGGATGATTGCCGGACGAACCCAGGATTGAGCCGGAGCAGCCGCCGGAGCTGGAGCCGGTGACAAATATCCTGTCTTTGTCGCCGGGGATCAGGTCGGCGTTTGTCTCATAACGGAGATAGCGGATAGCGGCTTTCTGATCCGCCAGCGGATTGGGCAGTTTGCCAAGATGGATGAAATTATCGGCGCCGACCGTGCCAAAACGGGTGCCGATTCCGCGCATGCCGGTTTCGATAAGTACCCAGCCCTCCGACATAGCGAGGTATTTCATGCTGTTTACTCCACCGGCGGCGCCGATGGTGTTAACCGCCGCTACGGTAGCCTGGGAGTCTCCGCCCCATGGGGTATGGAACAGGATGGGCGAGTTCGCCACGTCTTCATCTGAGAAGTAGACGGTCTCCTCTCCCGTCGGGGTCCAGCTGACAGGTACTTTGATATTCATACCGTATACGTTCGCGGACACCCTCGGATCCGGGTTCGCGGCATAGGAAGGCACCCGATAAGTCTTGAACTCCAGCGAGCCGGAGATCACGCCGTTCGCGGTAACGTTGACGCGATAAGGCGTCCCGCCGTTTTGGATCGTCGCCGCCGGATTGAAAATTAGAGAAGGATACTCATATACCGGTACCGGTACCGGGTCGGGCGTAGGTTCGGCGTAAAGGGCGTCCTCAGCCGCGTCCTTCGCGAACTCCCAGGCGGCAAGGACGTCGGATACGAATTCGTGGCCCCTGTCCCAATTCACGCCGACGTCGGTATAGATTCCTTGCATCTTCAGGCTCTCCGCCAGGTTAAACATCAGCGGGAGTATGCAAGCGCCGTCTCCGGCGCCGTTGCGGATGAACCAGTACGGCGCGACGGAAGATCCGTCCCTGCCTCCGCCGTGGGTGAAATATACAGGATCGACGGAGTTTCTCTGCAATGTCAGCAGATCCTTGAAGTCCTGAGGTACGGTGATTCCGTAACCCGTACCCGCTCCCGCGGATTCGGGAAGGAGTTCATTTTCCAGCACCAGGAATCCAAGGTCGGAGAATACCGCGCCATAATCCGTCGCTTTACCCATGGATTGGGTAGTGGCGGAAGCGGCGTTGCCGTTCGCGGTGGTATTCAACGCGCCGTCGGAATCAAGGAGGGCCGGGAACCAGAACGGGTTATCCGTCATCGGTCGGCCAGGCGACATCACGTTCGCTGTGGACGCGAGATATTTCAGGATATAGTCCTCAAAAGTGTTATCCAAATCCGTGACGATATCCGGGGTCGCGGGATTGCCATAGACAGGATTGATCCAGCCCCTGGGGATCGCCGGAGTCCCAAATAAGGCGTCGGCCGGTTTAGACGTGGTCAAATAAAGATCGATAGCCGCTTTCCCGGAAACATGCGCCGTACCGGTGGGGAATCCGGGGAAGTTCCCGTAAGTACCGCCCAACAAGGCCATATTTGTACCGTTTACGCTGATTTGATTCAGGAAGTCGATAATACTTTTCTTCACATATTGCCACATATAATCCGCGTACATTTTATAACTGGACAGGTCTCTGGATACGCCGTCAACCATGGCGTATATACCCAGATCCTTCTGGTATTCGTCATATGTGCTTAACATGAGCTGGGCGTAATCCGGTATCTCAGGATCGTCCAGGTATCCGCCCCAACGGAGCCAGAATGAACCGTTGTCAGACCAGTCCCTGGTGATGATCGGGCAGCCGATGATCACGCCTTTGACCGCGTCGCTGGTGGGCGCCGCGCCGATTTCTTCCAGATACGGATCAAACAACGGGTTGTCGCCGGAGGCGCCGATCATGGATCCGGAGCATCCGCCGGAGCTGTAACCGGTGACAAAGATCCTGTCTTTGTCGCCCGGGATAAGGTCGGCGTTAGTTTCATAGCGTAGATAACGGATAGCCGCTTTCTGATCCACGATTGGCCCGGGCAGCTTACCGAGATGGTAGAAGTTATCCGCGCCAACCGTTCCCACGCGGGTGCCCGTACCACGCATACCGGCTTCGACCAGAATCCATCCCTCCGACATGGCGAGATATTTCAGACTGTTGACGCCGCCCGCGGCGCCTATGGTATTGACCGCGGCGACAGCCGCCTGAGAGTCCATGCCCCATGGCGTATGAAACAACATGGGCGCGTTAGCGACGTCTTCATCCGAGAAATCAATCTGAGGGCCGCCCGTTGGGGTCCAGCTGACGGGGACCTTTATATTTAAGCCATATACATTCGCGTTTACCCGGGAATCCGGAGTCGCGGCGTAGGACGGCACCCGATATGTCTTGAACTCCAGGGTGCCGGAAATCACGCCGTTTGCGGTAACGGTAACTCTATATACGTTCCCGTTATTTTGAATCGTCGCCGCCGGATCGAAAATCAATGAAGGATACAGATACTCCGGCAAAAGTTCTTCGTCCGGTTCCTCTTCAGGTTCCTCTTCAGGCTCTTCTTCAAGTTCGGCTTCAAACAATTCCGCAAATTCTTCCTCGGGTTCTTCTTCGAACTCTTCCTCGACAAAACCCTCGCCGGGATCTCCTTCGGGAGGCGCCTCGTCGTCATCGTCACCGGCTAAAACATCCGCAATACCGGGCAGATCAAGAACGTCGTCGTCATCAACCGCCAGGGGCATTACGGCTGCCGGAATCAGCGAGAGTAAAAGCAATGTCGCCAGAAGCAGGGATAATAGTTTCTTCATGTCTTAACCTCCATTTTTTTTGATATAATCGGATATTTGACTTTTTAGCCAGGCATCACCCCTCCCGATAAATCAACGAGCAGACACTTTCCATCACCCAAACGGTTTTACGGTATTAATCGCTTCAACAAAAGTGTGAAGACATTCATATTATTTACAATTTAGTTTCATAAAAGTTACAATCTGGATTCATTTCGGTCACAAACAGAGGATATCAAAGTATAGTAAATGTGTCAAGATTATGTTAAGAGCCAGGTGAAAGGTTAGAAATTCTTCTTGCTTATCGATCAATGCCTTGGTATAATCCTTTTGTATGTCGGAATTTGTTAAAATTTGTAAAACCAGCGCACGAAAAATCAGGAGGTAATTTAATGAAGAAAGCTATCGCGTTACTAATCGTCCTGTCCATGCTCCTCGCCGTGGCGGGGTGCGGCGGAGGCAGCCAACCTCAGCCCGCCCAGCAGCCGGCCGAGACGCCGGCAATGATCGACCACACTCAGACAAACAATCAGTCCAGCCCGGGCGCTGCGACGCCCGCGACGCCCGAACCCCCGGCAGCCGGCGGTCCGAAATACGGCGGAATCGTGAAGATGATCACCACCGCGGATACGACCTATCCCTTCGGGCTATCCTGGAATTCGGCACTCAACTTCGCCACCCAGCCTATCGTGCCCTTCGGCGAATGCCTTGTGCTTGAGTCCACGGGCGGGGACATCTTCCCCTGGCTTGCTACCGAATGGGAGACCGACGTGGAAAACGCGGAAGTCCGGCTTAAACTCAGGGATGACATCTACTTCAGCGACGGTTCAAAGATGACTGCCGAAGTGATCGAGTGGAATTTCATCAAATCCAAGGAAGCCCGGGCCCTCAACCCGGCCATCGACAGAGTTGAGGCGCGGGGCGATTACGAGGTCGCGGCAGTGATGACCAACGGAGTATTCGCCAATAATATCCTGAATCTGTTGGCTTCCCACAGCTTCGCTATCGTTTCCAAAGAGAACTTCGACAAAAACGGCGTGGATTACGCGGGCGAACATCCCGTCGGCACCGGCCCCTTTGTCATGACGGACAAAAACCCCGGCGTCAGCGTGAAATACGCCAAAAACGGCAATTACTGGCAGCCTGAGAAGCCTTATCTGGACGGTTTTGAGTTCCACGCCATCCTCGACGTCATGACCCAAAACGCGGCCCTGCTGTCTTCGGGCTCCGACCGGGTAGACGTACTGAACGGCGGCAGCGCCGAGCAGCTATCCCTGTTGGGCGCGGATCCCGACCTCACGGTCTGGGCCTTCCCCAACGGCGTGACGTCCATATATCCAAGCAGCAACAATCCCGACAGCCCCTTCGCCAAGCAGGAAGTACGCGAAGCGGTGTCTTATGCTATAGACCGTAAGGTTTTCGCCGACGCTAAAGGCTTCGGTTACCTGGGGCCGGCTACCCAATTCATCCCGGACGGCTACTACGGCCACTTCAACGACGGCAGGGATCTGTTCTCCTATGATCCCGCCAAGGCTAAGGAGCTCCTTGCGGCGGCCGGCTATCCCAACGGTTTCACGACAAACTGGTACGCTTCCAACGCCATGGACTCCGACATGTCTGTCATCCTCACCGATATGCTGCAGGCAGTAGGCATCATCTGCGAGATGGAATTCCCCGAAGGCGCGCGCATCACCGAGCTGCGCAGCACCGGTTGGGAAGGCCTGATCTACATGCCTTTCACAAGCCTGGCCGCTCTGCCCAGCACATTCAGGCTTCAGCTGGATCCTCCCGGCGTCTATAATGTGAGCACCTGGCGCCCGCCCGGATACGAAGCGGATTTCGCCGCCCTCCTGCAGACGCCCACCTATGACCAGGGTATCGCCGAGCGGATGCATCACTGGTTCTCCGACTACATGCTCATTGTACCGGTCATCGAGCAGATCAACTCCTATGTCGTGAGAAACAGTATCCAGGACGCCGAGTACGGCTTCTGGGCCGTAGGCACCCAGTGGCTGCCTTCCGATATGTGGCTTGATAATTAATCGAATAAACGATCGCAGAACCGCGGGTCGGGCTGAGCATCACCTCCCCGCGGTTTTTTCATACAGAAATGTATTGAATAAGTATATCCGCCTTTGGTATAATTGCTGCAAAAGTTGAAAGTCGCTTCACCACCGTCCGATCACCATTTGTAACCTCGGGAAATCATGGCAAACTCCGGAATGATCAAGATATGAATCAGGAGGTAAATGTATGAAGAGAGTTATCGCGTCACTGATCGTACTGTCCATGCTCCTAACCATCGCGGGATGCGGCGGAGGCAGCCAGCCCCAGCCCGCCCAGCAACCGGAAGCCCCGGCCCTGATCGATCATACCCAGACAAATAACCAGACCAGTCCGAGTACCGCTGCGCCCCCGGCGGCGCCCGCGGAGCCCGCGGCGTCAAGCGGACCCAAGTACGGCGGGCTTGTCAGGATGATCACCACCGCGGAGACAGCTTACCCCTTCGGGCTGCCCTGGAATTCCGCCGCCAACTTCTCCACCCAGGTCATCGTGCCCTTCGGGGAATGCCTGGTGCTTGAAGCGACAAACGGCGACATTTTCCCCTTCCTGGCCACCGAGTGGGTGACCGATAAAGAGAAGGAGGAACTGGTTCTCAAACTCCGGGACGACATCTATTTCACGGACGGATCAAAATTTAACGCGGAGGTAGTCGATTGGAATTTCGTTAAAGCGAAAGAGGCGAGGGCCCTCAACCCGGCTATCGACAGGGTGGAAAAACGAGGCGAGTATGAAGTAGCGGTCATCATGGCGGGGGGTTATACCAACATGATCCTGAATCTTCTCGCTTCTCATTCATTCGCCATCTGCTCAAAAGAAAACTTCGATAAAAACGGCGAGTACTTCGCGGGGGAAAACCCGGTGGGCACCGGACCTTTCATCATGTCCGACAAGCAGCCCGGCTCCAAAGTGACCTACGACAGAAACGAAAAATACTGGCAGGCGGGTAAGCCTTATCTGGATAATTTTGAATTCGCCGCCATCACCGACGGTATGACGCAGAACGCCTCCATGCTCTCCAAAGGCAACGATAGGGTAGACGTGTTAAATAACCCGCCTTCCCCGGAGCAGCTCAAGGTCCTCGACGCGGATCCCGATCTCACTGTCTGGGCATTCCCCAGCGGTACCAACTGTATCTGGGTCAGCAGCATGAACGAGGACAGCCCCTTTTATAAGCAGGAAGTCCGCGAAGCGATTTCCTACGCCATCGACCGCGAGTTAGTGGCCGACGCTTTAGGTTACGGCTATCAGAAAGCCGCTACACAATTCATCCCGGCCGGTTATTACGGCCACTATCCGGATAACCGGAATCTGTTCAGCTTTGACGTAGGCAAGGCTAAGGATCTTTTGGCGGCCGCCGGTTATCCCAACGGCTTTACCACGACCTGGCACGCTTCCGCCTCCGGCAACCTTGATATCATCCAAGCCCTCATCGACATGCTTGAGGTCATCGGCATCAAGTGCGATCTGGAGCTCTCTGAACCGGCCCGTATCGTGGAGCTGCGCTCCGTCACCGGCTGGGAAGGCATCATCTATCAGGGCTTCCCGAATCTGGCCAGCCTGCCCAGTACGTTCCGGCTGTCCTTTGACGTGAACCTGAACTACAACAAGAGCGCCTGGCGTCCCCCCGGATATACGGAAGCTTTCGACATGCTCCGTATGACCCCGACCTTCGATCAGGGCGTCGCCGAATCGGTCCACAACCTCCTGTCCGATTATATGTGCTTCATCCCCGTCATGGAGACTGTCAACTCCTATGTGGTGAGAAACAGTATCAAGGACGCGGAGTACGGTTTCTGGGCAGTCGGTACCCAGTGGCTGGTCGCCGATATGTGGCTGGACGAATAATTCTGTTGATTGACGGCCAATTTATTTAGTTGAATATTAATTAGAACGCCGCGCGGGGGACGAAATTTCCTCGCGCGGCAGCCATTTGTTTTCTGTTACCAAACTGTAACCCGAATGCGGTATAATACGTATAGTTGGATTCATCGATTGCGTCCGGGACGTCAACATTGTATAATATAATCTGCTCAGTACCCCGTACCGGATTCCGGAGTACGCAGATCCGGTCCCCTTAATCTGTTGGAGGCTGAAGTGGCTGAGGTCATAGAAAAGACCGCTTTATTCATCGACGAACGCGCGGCGGCGGCAAAGCAATCAAACGAAGGTATGGAGCTTCTGATCGAAGACTTCAAGCCTTTTTTGCGTTCCCGCGTTTCCAAGTACGCGATGAAGGCCGCCGCTGATCAGCAGGACGAGATGTTCAGTACGGCGATGTTGGCTTTTTACGAAGCGGTTAAGAACTATGACTTGGAAAAAGGCCACTTTTTCCCCTTTGCCGAACGCGTAGTCCGGGAGCGGCTCATCGACTATATACGCGGTTTATACAGGCAGGGCGGACGTACGGTCCCCCTGGAAGACGAAAACGAAGAACAACAATCCATGCAGTCCTCGGCGATTATCGAGTTGTCCGTCCGTTCTTACGAAGCCCGGCACAAACAGGAGCAGTTGGTAGATGAAATCGAACAATTTAAATCGGAGTTGACCACATGGGGAATCACCATGGACGCCCTCAGCAAACAGTCCCCCAAGCACCAAAAAGTAAGAGAATCCTACAAGTTGGCCGTTTCCAAAGTATCCCAATCCCCCGACATCGTACAAACCATTCAAATTAAGCGTTATTTTCCCATAAAAGCTATCTCAGAAATTACAGGATTACCCCAAAAAAAGCTGGAACGCGCACGAATATTTATACTAGCGTCACTTATAATTAAAATGGGCGACTATGATTACTTGTCGGAATATATCAATTAACAGGGCTTGAATCTTATGAAAGCGCGCTTATCTTTATGAAAGCACTGATTATCAGCCACGAAAACGGCGGCTCATATGTGATGGATAGCGACGGCTGCTTCCGGTTTGTGAAGGGCTTCGAATCCCGGCCGATCGGCGCGGAAATCGACTTGAGGCCCCAACCCCGGGTCCAGTATACGAAACTCGCGGCTTTGGCGGCGTGCCTGATCCTTGTGTTCGCGCTGGGCAGCTTTACCTGGGTATGGAACGCGGAAAGTTATTCCGTATATGTGGATATCAACCCCAGTATCGAGCTGGTGTTTAATCATCTAAACAGATTAAAAACAGCGAACGCGTTAAACGAAGACGGCGTCGACCTGCTGGCGGGCTTGAGTCTGAGAGGCCGGCTTGACAGTGTGTTAGGCGGTCTGCTGGACGCCGCCGTGACTGGAGGTTACCTGACCGCTGAAGGCGATCTGCCGGCCGTGGTGATCACGGTCGTCGCGAGAGGAAACAGAGATACTGAAGTATACAGGGCCAGGATACAGACTGTACTTGAGAACGCGGGGCTGGCTTATCCGGTACGCCTGGATATCTGCGACGGCGACTTCCTTGCCAGAGCCGAGGCCATGGGCGTATCCCCGGGCAAGCTGATGCTGGCGGAACGGCTGCTGGCTTCGGATCCGTCGATGACGCTGGAGGAAATCATCGCCCTGCCGGTGAAGGATCTGATGGAAAAGATCCTGGAGACGGAAGGCGAAATCTTTATCGCGGCCGGGATCGTTCCCGCGGCGTCGGGCTACTGGCTGGGCGGCACAGGCGCGGGTTCCGGCGGCGGCGCTGAAGCGGCGCAGGCGCCCGGCGAGGCTACGACGCCCGACGGCAGCAGCGGCGGCGCGCCGACGGAAGCGCCCGCGGACCAGAGCGACAGTACGGCGCAAGCCGACGGCGACGCAGGCGATGAAGACGGCGACAGCGTCGCGACGCAAACCGGCGCGGGCGGCGGCAACGCGGGCAGCGGCGGCAACGCGGGCAGCGGCGGCAACGCGGGCAGCGGCGGCAGCGGCGGTAGCGCAAGCGGCGGCAACATCGGCGCCGGCGATAACGCGGGCGCCGGCAGTACGCCGGACGACGGCAGCGACGACGATCCCGGCGAGGCGCCGGCTGACGGCGACAGCAGCGGCGCTGCGGGCAACGACAGCGACAGCGGGCCCGGCGCCCAAACCGGCGACGCGGGCGACGGCGAATCCGACGGTCGGCCCGACGACGCGAGCGATAAAGATACATCTGATCCCGTTAACCCCGACCCGGAGCCTGATCCGAAACCGGTTCCGTATCCGGATGATCCCGACCCGGGGCCCGGCCCTAAACCGCCGAAGCCGCCGATCGTGCGGTATTACGCTCAACTGGCTATGGTTGATAATGAGTTAACTGTCGTCGCTATGATAGAAACCCGTGATGAAGAATTGCAGGGCGGCGAATACATAGAGTTGGATGAAGAGGCTTTCAATGACCCGGATAATGTGGGATTAGGCTGGCGTTATATAGACGGTGAATGGGCCTCTCCGAAAACGCCCGATCCGCCAGACCCGCCAGATCCACCGGATCCTCCTGACCCACCGGATCCCCCCGACCCTGATCCGGCGCCGGATTTATCCAGCCCCGGCGTCGCGCTCATCAAAGAAATCACTTCGGACAGCGTGAGCCCGTATTATCCGGACCGCGGGTTTGACCTGACGGACAACAGTTTCGCATACGGCGCTTCCGCTGAAGCCGGCGGCCTGACCGTGGAGCAAAACCGCAGCGGCAACCAGCACTTATGGGTCATATGGGACGCCGAAGGCGACGTCGGCACGATCGATGTGGCAAACGGAAGGGATACCGCTTATATATTCCTTGAACAGGGAAGATTCCTGAAATTCCGAGTCCAGGACGCGAACATGTACCGCTATTATTATGTAGTAGGGGACGGCGAATCGACGTTTGAGGTTAACGCGTCTTCCTCCAACTACTGGCTCATCATCGCGGACGGCGACGTCATCCCGAAATAATCACGGGGCGAAATGGCAAATAAAATATTGAGGCGTCCAAAACATGGTTTAAAACTATAGTTTTGGACGCCTTAAACGCATATTATTAAAAAATCGCGTGATTATCCGTCCAAAAGTGGTATAATAAGCTATGTTTTGGACGGAGGTGCGATATGAAGCTCATCGGACGGACACGTGAACAGGCTGAGCTAAAGCGTTATTTCTATTCCGGTAAACCGGAGTTCGTCGCCGTCACGGGACGAAGACGTATCGGTAAGACTTATCTGATCAAGGAAATGTTTGCGGAGGATATTGCTTTCTATTTTTCCGGGTCGCTGGGTACGAATGTTACGAACGCATATCAGCTGCGGCAGTTCGATTATACTATTGCAGAATATGGCGGAGAGTCAAATCCGGCTTCACAAAATTGGGCGGAAGCCTTCGCTAAACTTCGGCGGCTGTTGACGCCGCGCGAAAGCAGGCAAGTCGTCTTTATCGATGAGCTGCCTTGGCTTGACGCGCCCAAATCCGATTTCCTACCGGCGCTGGACTATTTTTGGAATACCTTCGCTTCGGCAAGATCCGACATTATGTTGATCGTATGCGGGTCCGCCGCGTCATGGATAGTAAAAAATCTGTTTGAAAACAAAGGCGGGCTCCATAATCGCCTGACAGGACGTATACGGCTCGCTCCGTTTACCCTCGCTGAAAGCGAGGCTTTTTTCAGGGAAAACGGTATTGTGATGAACAGGTATCAGATAGCCGAATGCCTTATGGTATTCGGAGGGGTGCCGTATTATCTGGATATGTTTGAAAAAGGTCTTGGACTGACCCAAAACATCGACAAGCTGCTGTTCGCGGAAGACGCGCCGCTAAAGAATGAATTCAATGAAGTATATCGCTCGTTATTTCGCGCCGCGGACCGGCATATCCTCATCGTCGAGACCTTATCGAAAACAAAGTCCGGCTTGACGCGCGACGAACTGATCGAGGCGGCGAATATACCGGGCGGCGGGAATCTGACAAAGACGCTGCTTGAACTTGAGCAATGCGGTTTTATCGAAAAGTATTACGACTTCACGAAGCAAAAAAATAACGCGTATTACCGGGTTATCGACGCGTTTACGTTATTCTGGCTAAAATATGTCAAAGATAACCGCACGAGGGATGAATATTATTGGACGAATCTGATCGACGACGGCGGGCGCCGCGCCTGGAGCGGGCATGCTTTCGAATTACTATGCCTGCGTCATTTGGCTCAGATCAAGCATAAGCTGGGTATCTCCGGTATATCGACGGAAGTATTTTCCTGGCGAAGTAAAGAAAGCCGGCCGGGCGCCCAGATCGACTTACTGATCTCCCGTAGGGACGGCGTGATCAACTTATGTGAAATGAAATATACGCTGCATCCGATCACGTTAACCGCTAAAGACGACCAGGTTCTGCAAAACAGACGCGTCGCTTTTTTGGCTGAAACCGGTACGCGTAAGGCGATCCATATCACTATGGTGACGACATACGGACTGACGGATAAAGGCTACCGGGCTTCCGTCCAATCCGAAATAACGCTGGACGATTTATTTTCGAGCGTTTAGTTCGTTCGGAGCTGGCTTCGTATAGCGGTTAATATCTCTTTCTTATTCAAAGGGCTCGCCGTGTAGCGGTCTCCCGCGGCGCTCCGGCCACTTATACCGCCGCCGTTCTTCGGCTTGCCCGCGATTAATAGAATCGGCTTTTGGTATTTCTGATGGAACTCATCACATAGAGACAAACCGTCGCAATCCGGTAAATCCATATCCATCGCGATAAGCGCGGGTTCGTTTTCATCGGCCAGTATCCGCGCGCCCGCGCCGGTACTCGCTACCAGGGGGCTATACCCGTTATGTTTTAATAAACGAGCGTAGAATTTCGCTATGTCCGCGTCGTCCTCAACGATAAGGATCAAAGGTTTCTTTTTCAACATGCGCCTGATTCTCCTTAAGAGATATAACGAAGAATATTTACTGATAATATTCGACGGGCAGGCGTCTTTTTTCGGGGTGATTTGAAACGGCTGTAAAAAATCGCGTCCGATTTTGGTTGTTGGTCATTTTGACCAACAACCTCATTTAACTCGTGGAATTCATGTAGAAAACATTTATAACATTATAATAACGCCGTGATGAAACCGGTTTGAAATTAATTTATTGTATAATTACGTCAAATGATTTAAATCACCCCAAAAAAAGAATCGCGCCTTTCGAATACTATAACCAGTACGCATCATCGGCTTTAGTTTCATTTCGGTTTCATATTACAATTTCATTTGTAGACATTTCTTGCAAACTGTGACCGAAACTGAAACCAACCTGTTGTATAGTACTCGTAAGAAATGAAGAAGTTTTTACGCGAAAGGATTCATTGAAGGAGGAATGTCCGGCAAGAGAATAATAAGTGTACAGAGGGTTAACCACGTTCCCCAAAAACGAGGCTGAAAACGCTGAACCCCAACAGCAAAAGTTAAAGAGGCCGCTTAACCACGTTGAGCGACATCAATGAGGCCGTTTGACCACACTGCACGTAAGCAGCGAGGCTGAAAACGGGGAACCCCAACCCCAGAACAAAAGAGGCAATCTAATTATTTTTCTATTATACAATACTAAAATAAGGAGTTGCCAAAAATGAAAAGAATTTTAGCATTAGCGCTTGTTTTCATGATGGTCTTTGCCATGGCCGGACCTGTGTTCGCGGCAAGCGGCCCAAGCGCAACAGTCACAGTTAAGGGTAACGATGTGACCATCAAGATCGGATCATTTGAGACTACAGTCAAAAATGGCTTTGTCAAGAATGGAACAGCTAAATTTGTAGAAAAATTTGGCTTAGAAGATTATGAGGTCACCGTCGTATTTAACGGTAGCGGTGCGAAATCCGTCGCGGTAGCCGTCATAGCGCCACAGCCCGCACAACTTGACAACAACGGCGGCACCCAGGGCGGCAACGTCTCAAACATCTTTATCAACCCCGAAGCCGACCCGAAAGTGTACACCAACAAGGATTACAACAACGCCCAGTTCCACTGCAACGCTTTCGGCGGCAACGGCCGGGTATGGCTCGTCGGCGAAATCGGCAAAAAGTGGAATGCTCCTATGGTCTTTCGTCATGTTGACGATGATCAGCCGATCAGCAATCAGGCTAACAGGGAGACCGCCTGGGAACTGATGGACAAAACGACATTCGTCTGCGACGTCTGCGGAAGCACCGAATGGATCACCTTCAGCAACAACAGCGGTAAGCCGGATGGCAAGAATATCCAGATGAATCATCCCGGACAGAACATCATCATCGAAAAAGTATGGTTATACGCTGATGGCAGCGAAATCCTCAACACAAAACACAGCGCGGGCTTTAAAGTTACTTTATCGTCCAAAAAAATCTTCAACGTTGGCCCCGGCAGTTATTTCCTGCCTGTCGACCTGAAGGCGAACGTCGAAGAAACCAAGATCCCCGAGCACTACACACTGGTTAAGACTGAAGTGAACAGCGTGGAAAAACTCGCTATCGGCCTTGTCGGCGGAGATAAAGCGACTTTCACTAACCAGGAAGATCCGTATGCCCTGATTGTCAAAATATGGGCGGACGGTAATCCGGAATTAATCACTGCTCTGTTTGATATCTACGCCGCGCCATATGCTGAAGGCGATGTACCCGTTGTGGCAAATGCGGTCGCCGGCGTGAAGTATTATCTCGATGAAGGCGACTATGTGGTCGTTGAGCAGCCAAAAGATGGTTATCTCGAACAAGAACCTCAGGATATAACCGTTGTACGCGGTGAAGTGGCAATAGTCGAGTTCGAAAACGTACCGGACGGTGGCGCAGACGCCTCTTTCAGCTTCGAGAAGAGGGTTGGCGGCAAAAACATCGTGTTATGGTTGTTTGAACAAGATTACTCATTCGATGAGATTTTTGGTGAAGAACCCGCCGAAATCGGTGGAGAGCGCGTAGGTGGTATCCTTAACGGTCTTCAATTCTACTTGTCGGGTGATGAAAACTACGGCCCTGTATCCCCGGATGGAGACGGTAAGGTAGTATTCAATAACATTGACCCCGGCGTATACATCTTGTCCGAGGAGATTGTCGGCGACGCTATCGGCAAATTTGTGAAGATGGATGACATCGAAATCGAAGTATTTGAAGGCCACGACAATTTCACCGTCATTGATGGTGTGATTGGAAGCTTTGGCTTCGGCGGCGGTGGCGCTGATGACGGCTTCAACCCCAACGGTACATATCATTTTGATAAAGAAGCCTATGATGCAAAACTAACCATTGAGAAATTTGCCGGCTTCGGTGATTTCCATGTAACGGACGATGTTGACTCATTCTCGTCTTTCTGCGCGATGTTTGATGTAGGGACCGATCCTACCAACCCCATGAAAGCCAACGAATTATTCCAGGGCAGTAAAGAAGACGTCATTAAAGCGTTCAACTACATCTATGATAAATGGGGCAGCATCGACGCTTGGCCGAAAGAAAAAGGAAGCATTTGGTATGAAAACTATAAATACAATAGTCTCGAAGCGCCGTCAGCGGACGACGCCAAATTAGCCACCAAGGCTATCGCGCAGCTCGTCCTGTGGGCACTGCTTGATGATGAGACTGATTGGACACTGGACGAAATGTATGGCAGCGACCGGTTTATCGCTAAAGCGATCAATGACGCTGTCAAAGAGACTCTTGAAAACTTCGCAACCGCAGCCGTTGGCGATAACATCACCGGCGTCGTCTTCCTGGCTTATATTGACGACGGTGGCATGATTACCGGCAGCCAGCCCCAAATCGTCCCGCTTTACGGCGGCGGCTTCTGGGTAGAAAACACGGTTCCGGGTAAGAAAGACGGCAGCCTCAGCTTCGAGAAAAAAGTTGACGGAATGAATGTTGTTGCTTGGCTGGCGGAAACGCTGAAGATTGATATTGTTGTCGAAATCGACGACGAATGGGTTCCCAATCCGGCGATTATGGCTATCCTTGCCGGCCTCGAATTCTACCTTGATGGCCCTGAAGGCAACTACGGTCCTGTTACTCCGGATGGAGACGGCTTAGTAGCGTTCAATAACGTCAAACCCGGCATGTACACGCTGTCCGAAAAGGTTGTAGCTCCGGCGGACGCCATATTTAGGCAGATGGCCGACATCAATATCGTCATAGCGGAAGGCGACAACAAATACTTCGTCCTCGGCGGAACCGTGTTTGGATCAGCCGGCGGAAAAACCGATCCGTTTGACCGTGACGCGACATACACGACTAACATGGGAAGCGGCGTGCATACTTTGTATACACTACTCGGCGGGGGATTCATTAGTCACACCGCGTATGACTTCTCAGTAACCAACAAAGAAACCAATGAGACATTTCCTTCTTTCTGCGCGAACTGGGGTTCAAGCGGAATCGGAGAGTTGATCGATCAGACCGACTTGTGGAATCAGCCTGCTAAAATCCTCGCTATCGTGGAAGCGCTGAACTACATCGAGGGCAAATACGGCTCAATCGACCAATGGAGCATGTTCCCGGGAACAGCCGAAGATGCTACAAAGCTGATTGCCCAAATCGTTATCTGGAGAATCCTTGATGAGGACATGACCGATTACTTGGTGGATAGTGTAAATGGTTGGGCTAATTTTGCCGCATATGCTGGCTTCATCAATGAAGCGATAGCGGATGTGTTGGCGAATAAAACTGGCGCTATGGGCAATATTACAACCGTTGCTTACCTCGCCGGCGATGATTATCCATATGACATCGACAATCCTCAGCCTCAGTTGGTTCCGCTTTACGGCACGTTCTATGTAGAAAATGAATTTATTGCCGGTCAAGATTTCGGAACAAGCTTCGACAAAGTCAAGTACGGTCCCAATGGTGAGATCCCGTTTGAGTTCTGGGTAGGCGACGATAATGAGATTGTATTTGAGAAATTTGGTTTTGAACTATTCATGATCGTCGACGGAACAGAAGAACAAATTGAGGATCCGACTTCTGAAGACGGTATCTTCTACACTGACCCTGATGGCAAAGTAGTGACGGGCAACATTCTGGAACCCGGCAGTTATGTGTTCAGAGAAGTGGTAGTCGCAGGGTGGATTCCTCAGTATCCAGGTGGTGCGGATGGCTTATACTTCGTTATCGAAGCGGATGGCACATGCGTTTGGGCAAATGACTTTGACGGAACGCTCGTTAATAATCCTCCTCCTCCCGGATATGGTCCGAATCAAAGTTCTGTGACCGCGACCAATGACGCGAATAATCCGCTGATCGTTCCGAATGCCAACCATTTCACCTATGCTATGCTTAGCAGAGATGAACTGATAGCCGGCGTAGTGCTCGACATGGTCGTCGGGAACGATATAGTTAAAGTCGGCGAAGCGTTCGTTCAACTGGTCGATGGAAAGATTGAAATCACCATGTATGGCAAAGGCTCGTTTGGAGCGGTCGCGTCTGCTACGTTGTGGAATCCCAAAAACGGCAACGTCCATTCAGGTCAGGGAGATCCCAACTTTAAGCATAATAACGTAGCTTCGATCGATTGCCCGGATGGGGACATCATCTACCTCTATATCCACTGTAATCCTTACTCTTTCCTCTTAGACCCCCCGGCATTCCCTGACATCCTTCTGCCTATTGACCTAACATCCTTAGTCAATCTTGAAGATTTTCTTACTGAAGTATCAGGAACTGACGGAGCCGATCCTGCCGAAGAGGAATAAGTCGATATTAGCGAATAATAAGTCACTCGAGTAAGTATAGTAATCCATAGAGCCGGCGCTCTGGCGCCGGCTCTATGCTTCAAAAGTAAAGATAGAAATCATCCTGTTAAACATAAGGATTTGAATATTAATAAAGAAAATGATAAGGGGTGCGAAGGGCGACTAACAGAAAACAGTGAAATAATTATTTCTGATAGCATGGCGTAACTTCGTCACGCCATTCATATATAACTGTGGGTAATGGATGATAGGTAAACGATAAGCGTAGTAGAAGTATAGTTTATAAAAAAGCAGAAAGTTGGTGAAATAATGAAGCGTTTTATTGCACTGTTGTTATGCCTTAGTATGCTATTAACGATGATGGGCCCGGCTTTTTCCGCCTTAGCTGACGATGAGGATATTTTAACGGAGAGTGCGGAGGATTTCGATTCCTATGATTTCGAGGATTCGTTTAACGCGTTTGATTCCTATGATGAAGAGTATACACCTGACGATGAGCACGGTATAGACGCTACGACACTTTATGATGAAGCTGACGAGGACGTCATAGATGAGGTAGATGAGGCTGACGAGGAAGATGTTGAAGAAATTGAAGACGAAGAAGTGACGACCAAGGACGAAGAAGTTATCTGCCCGGTCTGCGGTGAATCATTTCTTGTTGACGCAAATCTTCTATATGATGAGAACCTTTCACCTATCTTGGCGGAGTTAGAATGTCCAATTTGCGGCGATTTGTTTGTCTTCGGGCTTGATTATGTCGAGTACGATAACAGCACTGATTTAGCTGATGAATTCATCCTTGATGAAATCATCATTAAGTTCAAAGAACCTTGGCAAGTTCCAGGAAAGGAAAAGCAGCTCCAGAAGGAAATTGACAAGGTAGAGAAGGTAGGCTTTGTCGAAGGGCTTGGCGTCTACGTTATAAAAGTTGAGGATTTAGACAAGAATCCCAATGCCATTTTGAACCGATATAAGAATAACAGCTATATTGAGTATATCGAGCCAAACTATATTGCAAAAGAAGGTTATGTTCCAAACGACCCGAACTATAGCGCAATGACACTTGCATTGACGATACTCAATGCCCAGAAAGGCTGGGATATCATCAGAGGCGACAGTGGACCGATCATTGCGGTCGTTGATTCAGGCGTAGCGCCTCATCCCGATCTGCCGCCGCTACTGCCTGGATATGCGGCTGTAGCCGGATTATCGCCAAATAATGATAAGTCAGGTCATGGAACCGGCGTTGCCGGTACTGTTGGCGCAATTGGCGATAATAAACTTGGAGGAATGGGTATAAACTGGAACGCGTCAATTTTACCGGTCAAGATAGACGACGCTAACAATACATTTTCAGCCGCTAATTTCGCAAAAGGTTTTATATGGGCCGCCGATAATGGCGCGAAGATTATCACGACAAGCATCAGTTTCACTGCTGACAGCACCACTGTGAAAAACGCCATTGACTATGCCTACGGGAAAGGTTGCGCCATATTCGCTTCCGCGGGTAATGATGGTAAAAACGGATTAAATTATCCTGCCCGTTATCCCAATGTTATGGCAGTCGGTGGATCCGGTAACGGATCATCCCGGGCCGCGGTTTCAAACTATGGCGCAGGAATGGGTGTTTTAGCTAACACGAGCTATAATACAGTTTCAGCGTCAGGTGGATTTACGATTATGTCCGGAACATCCTTCTCTACGCCTCAGGTCGCTGGTCTTGCTTCGCTAGTTTGGGCGCTGAACCCATCGCTGACAAATGAAGGAGTTTATGACATCATACGCCAAGGCGCGAAAGGTAATGGAAGTTATGTTAATGATGAAATAGGCTACGGCTTTATTAACATCGGAAAGACTTTAGAGCTTGCGCAAGCGGGTGCTGGTGGCAACGCCGCAGCGGCGGAAGCGGCTGCGAAAGCAGCGGCGGAAGCGGCGGCGAAAGCAGCGGCGGAAGCGGCAGCGAAAGCGGCGGCAGAAGCGGAGGCCAAAGCAAAGGCGGAAGCGGAAGCCAAGGCGAAAGCCGAAGCAGAAGCGGCAGCTAAGGCTGCGGCAGAAGCGGCGGCGAAGGCGGCAGCAGAGGCGGAAGCCAAGGCGAAAGCCGAAGCGGAAGCGGCGGCTAAGGCGGCGGCAGAAGCAGATGCCAAAGCGAAAGCCGAAGCAGAGGCAGCGGCGAAAGCAGCGGCGGAAGCGGAAGCCAAGGCTAAGGCGGAAGCAGAAGCCAAAGCGAAGGCA
>Ga0082212_10001714_pt1 | contig 32237 bp, 28 predicted proteins | sample TergutNt197P3_FD_71548 | JGI IMG/M metagenome (GOLD analysis project Ga0082212, IMG submission 71548) | Neocapritermes taracua P3 segment gut microbial communities from Petit-Saut dam, French Guiana - Nt197 P3 | ecosystem: Host-associated > Arthropoda: Insects > Digestive system > Gut ... | reverse complement strand
GGCTTGCCCAGCGCGGCCGGCCCGGGCAGCCCCCGGGTGGGCGCCGCGCCCGTGCCCTCGATGCCGTGGGCCGCGAGCGCCTCGCCGGTCGCCAGGGCGCACCCGGCCATCGAGCCGATGCCGACCACCAGCACACGGCGGGGCGAGGCGGTGCGGGCGGTGTGCCGGGCGATCACGTCGACGCCGTCGAGCTCCGAGACGGCCGGGATGGCGTCGACGAGCGCGCTCTTCGGGTACCGGACCACGGTGGGGGCGTCGTCGACGTCGACGGCGGCGCGCAGGGCGGCGCGCAGCGTGGCCTCGTCGCGCGGGGCGGCCAGGCGGAGCCCGGGCACGATGCGCAGCATCGCGAGGTCCCACATGCCGTTGTGGCTGGCGCCGTCGTCGCCGGTGATGCCGGCGCGGTCGAGCACGAACGTGACGCCGGCCTTGTGCAGCGCGACGTCCATGAGCACCTGGTCGAAGGCGCGGTTGAGGAACGTCGCGTAGAGGGCGACCACGGGGTGCAGCCCGGCGAACGCCATGCCGGCGGCCGAGGTGGCGGCGTGCTGCTCGGCGATGCCGACGTCGAACGTGCGCTCGGGGAACTCCTGCGCGAACGGGGCCAGGCCCACCGGGTGGAGCATGGCGGCGGTGATGGCGACGACGTCGGGCCGGCGCCGGCCGATCCGCACGATCTCGTCGGCGAACACGGACGTCCACCCGAAGAGCGACGGCGCGACGGGCAGCCCGGTCTCGGGGTGGATGCGGCCCACGGCGTGGAAGCGGTCGGCGACGTCCTGCTCGGCGGGGCTGTACCCGCGGCCCTTCTCGGTGATGGCGTGCACGATGACGGGGCCGCCGAAGTCGCGGGCCCGCTGCAGCGACTTCTCAAGGGCGGCCTCGTCGTGCCCGTCGACGGGGCCGATGTACTTGATGCCCAGGTCCTCGAACATGCCCTGCGGCGCGACGACGTCCTTGAGGCCCTTCTTGAGCCCGTGCAGCCAGTCGTACGCGAAGCGTCCGGGCGGGCCGGAACGGCGCAGCGTGCGCTTGCCCCAACCCAGGAACTGCTCGTACCCGCGGGTGGTGCGCAGGGTGTCGAGGTGGTGCGCCAGGCCGCCGATCGTGGGCGAGTAGGAGCGCCCGTTGTCGTTGACGACGATGACGATGCGGCGGTCCTCGGACGCCGCGATGTTGTTGAGCGCCTCCCAGGCCATGCCGCCGGTGAGGGCGCCGTCGCCGATCACCGCGACCACGTGGCGGTCGTCGCGGTGGCGCACCTGGTTGGCCTTGGCGATGCCGTCCGCCCAGCTCAGCGCGGTGGAGGCGTGGGAGTTCTCGACGACGTCGTGCAGCGACTCGGACCGCGACGGGTACCCGGACAGGCCGCCCTTCTTCCGCAGCGCCGAGAAGTCCTGGCGGCCGGTCAGCAGCTTGTGCACGTACGACTGGTGGCCGGTGTCGAACACGAAGGTGTCCTTCGGCGAGTCGAAGACGCGGTGCAGGGCGATGGTCAGCTCGACCACGCCGAGGTTGGGGCCCAGGTGCCCGCCGGTGCGGGACACGTTGTCGACCAGGAACCGCCGGATCTCCGCGGCGAGCGCGGGGATCTGCGCGGGCGTCAGCCGCCGCAGGTCAGCGGGCGACGCGATCGAGGCCAGCAGGCCCATGGAGCAACTTCCCTTCGACGACGGGCCGCGACGCGCTACGCCACGGAACCGCAACAGCCTAGGCCCAGCATGCGCGACACGGTGACCGCTCGCCGAGGCGCCAGCGTGTGCACACGCGACCTGCACCGTGCACGCACGGTGTGCGTCGTCCGCCTACATTGAGGTTCTGCCGTCGGGCATATCCCACCGTCGGCACGTGCGCGCGCCGGCCGTGGCCGGCCCCATCCGGAGGAGCCCATGCGCTTTCTCGCCGGGCAGCAGCCCATCACCGACCTCACCTACGGCGACGTGTTCCTGGTCCCGTCCCGCTCGGACGTCACCAGCCGGTTCGACGTCGACCTCTCCTCCGACGACGGCACCGGGACCACGGTGCCCATCGTCGTCGCGAACATGACCGCGATCGCCGGCCGCCGCATGGCCGAGACGGTGGCCCGCCGCGGCGGGCTGACGATCATCCCGCAGGACATCCCCGTCGACGTCGTCGCCGACGTCGTCGCCAGCGTCAAGGCGAAGGACCCGGTCGTGGAGACGCCCGTGACCGTCGGCCCGCACGACACGGTGTCCACCGTGCTGACCCTGCTCGGCAAGCGGGCGCACGGGGCCGCCGTGGTCGTCGAGGCAGGGCGGCCCGTCGGCGTCGTCACCGAGGCCGACTGCGCCGGGACCGACCGGTTCACGCAGGCGGGGCGGATCATGTCCACCGACCTGGTGCAGCTCGAGGCGGCGCGTGTCGAGGCCGAGGGCCTGCCCGCCACGTTCGAGGCGCTGCACGTGGCCAAGGCCGACATCGCCGTCGTGGTGCGGGACGGCCAGCTGGTGGGCGTGCTGACCCGCAAGGGCGTGGTGCGCTCCAGCATCTACTCCCCCGCGCTCGACGCCGCGGGCCGGCTGCGTGTCGGCGCGGCGGTCGGCATCAACGGCGACGTCGCCGCCAAGACGCGCGACCTGCTCGCTGCGGGCGTCGACGTGCTCGTCGTCGACACCGCCCACGGCCACCAGAACAAGATGCTCCAGGCGCTCGACGCCGTCCGGTCGGTCGCGCCCGGCGTGCCCGTCGTGGCCGGGAACGTCGTGACCGCCGAGGGCGTGCGCGACCTCGTCGCGGCCGGCGCCGACATCCTCAAGGTGGGCGTCGGCCCGGGCGCCATGTGCACCACGCGCATGATGACGGCCGTCGGGCGGCCTCAGTTCTCGGCGGTGCTCGAGTGCGCGGCCGCGGCCCGCGAGCTCGGCAAGCACGTCTGGGCCGACGGCGGCGTGCGCCACCCGCGCGACGTCGCGCTGGCCCTGGCCGCGGGGGCGTCGCAGGTGATGATCGGGTCGTGGTTCGCCGGCACGTTCGAGTCGCCGGGCGACCTGCACGACGACGGCACCGGCCGCCTCTACAAGGAGTCGTTCGGCATGGCGTCCGCGCGGGCCGTCGCGGCGCGCACCGCGGGCGCGGGCAGCGCGTTCGACCGGGCCCGCAAGGCGCTCTACGAGGAGGGCATCTCCACGGGAAAGATGTACCTCGACCCGGCCCGCCCGGGCGTCGAGGACCTGCTCGACGAGATCACCTCCGGCCTGCGCTCGGCCTGCACGTACGCCGGGGCGCGGACGCTGGGCGAGTTCGCCGAGCGCGCCGTGGTGGGGCTGCAGTCGGCGGCCGGCTACGCCGAGGGGATGCCGGTGCCGACGTCCTGGTGACGGCCCGCCCGCTGGTTGAGCCCGTCGAGCCTGGTGGCTCGGCGGGTTCAACCGGCGGTGGTCGGGCCTGTCGAGACCACGACGAGCCGCGTCGTGGGCCGGGTGAGCGCGACGTAGAGGTCGCGCTCCCCGCCCTGGCGCGCCGCCCGGATCCCGTCCGGGTCGACGACGACCACCGCGTCCCACTCCAGCCCGCGCACCCGGGACACGGGCACCACGCGGTCCGCCCCGGCGCCGGCGAGCGTGGCCTCGAGGGCGGCGACGGCGTCGTCGGCCGCGACGACGCCGACCAGGCCGCCGGCGGCCACCTCCTGCTCGACGACGTCGCGCACCGGGCCGGTCGCGTGCCGCACCTCCGGGCCCTCGCGCAGCGCCCGCGAGCGCGGCTGCGCCGGGGCGATGGCCGCGAGCAGCGGCTCGGCCGCCGCGAGCACCTGCGCGGTGGTGCGGTAGCAGACGGTGAGCGTGTGTACCTGGGCCCGGCGGGCCACCTCGCCGAGCGCCTCGCCCCAGCTCGCCGCTCCCGTCGCGGGGCCGGCCTGGGCGAGGTCGCCGACCACCGTCATCGACCGGCCCGGGCAGCGGCGCAGCACGGCCCGCCACTGCATGGGCGTGAGCTCCTGCGCCTCGTCGACCACCACGTGCCCGAACGTGCGCCCGTCCGGGCCGTCCAGCAGGGCGGACGCCTCGTCGAGCAGGGGCAGGTGGGCGTCGGTCCAGCGGCGGCGTCGGCGCCCGAGCACCTCGGCGACCACGTCGGCGGGCGACAGGCGGGGCCAGAGCGCCTCGACGGCGGCGTCGACCACGGGGTCGCCCGCGAGCGAGTCGCGCAGCGACTGCGGGTCGAGCTCGGCGAGCGCCGCCTTGTGCCCGTACACGCCGCCCTCGTCGGCGGCGAAGCCGAGCCGGGCCAGGTCGGCGGCGACTGCCTTCTCGACGTCGAACCGCCCGGCCAGCACCTCCATGTCCTCGTCCATGCGGGCGAGGAACACGCGGGCGCGGTCCTGCACCTCGTCGGTGAGCGCGTCGGTGACCAGCTCGACGAAGAGCTCCCGCGCCGGGTGGTGGGCCAGCCCGGCCGCCTGCGCGGTGGCGCGCGCCTCGGCGACCTCGCGCTCGGAGAGCGTGATGCGGTCGCCCGCGATGGTGACGCTCAGGGTTCCGGCGGGCGCCTGGTGGCGGCGGACCGCCCGGGCGAGCTTCTCCGCGGCACGCTCGGAGCCGAGCCGCCGGCGCAGGTCGTCGCTCGCCGGGATGACGTCGGCGACCCCGAGGGCGTCGGCCAGCAGCATCGTCGTGGTGGACAGGACCACGTCGTTCTCGCCGAGCGACGGCAGCACCTGGCTGATGTAGTCGAGGAACCGCGGGTCGGGGCCGAGCACCAGCACGCCGTCAGCACGCGCCTCGTCGAACATCGCCAGCACGTACGCGGCGCGGTGCAGGGCGACGACGGTCTTGCCCGTGCCCGGGCCACCCTCGACCACCGTCACCCCGCGGTGCGCCGAGCGGACGATCGCGTCCTGCTCCGACTGCAGCGTGGCGACGACCTCGCGCATCCGGCCCGTGCGCCCGGCCGTCATCGCGGCGAGCAGCGGCCCGTCGCCGACGACGTCGCCCGGGCCGGGCTCGCCGTCGAGCACCTCGTCGCTGACGCCCGCCACGGTGCGGCCGTCGAGGGTGAGGTGGCGGCGCCGGCGCAGGCCCAGGGGCGTGGCGGGGGTCGCGGCGTAGAACGGGCGGGCGGCGTCGGCGCGCCAGTCGACGAGCACGGGCTCGCCGTCGGCGCCGGTCAGGCCCGTGCGGCCCAGGTGCAGCACGTCGCCGTCGGCGCCGTCGATCCGGCCGAAGCACAGGCCGTGCCCGGCAGCCCGGAGCTCCGCGGCCCGCCGTGTGACCAGAGCCAGGCGCTCCTCGCGCAGGTCCGCGGAGGAGTCTCGCTGGAGGGCCGCGCTCTGGGCGGCCAGCCGGGCGGCGTCGTCGTCGAGGACGGCGAACATCGCGTCCACGTGCTGCTGCTCGAGGGCGCGCTGCGCGTCGTGGCTGGTCTGCCGAAGGGCGTGCGGCACTGACTCTCCTTGCGTCGGGGACGTCGGTCGAACGCCCGGGGCCTCCACCGTGTTCCCGCCTGGGGTGCGCCTGGCGCGGGTAGCCTCGATCGCGTGACCGCCAACGCGCAAGACACCGCCGCGCGGGCCCAGCTCGCCGCGCTCGCCGTCGACCCGTCGTTCCCCGGCCCGTGGCGGCACGCCCGCGGCGCGATGGCCGACGGCGCGCGGGACGCCGCGGTGCTGATCCTGTTCGGCGTGCTCGACGGCCTCGTCTCCGACCGCGACGCCCAGAACCTCGCGGTGTCGCACGACCTCGACGTCCTGCTGCTGCGCCGCGCCGCGACGCTGAGCTCGCACGCCGGGCAGGTCGCGTTCCCCGGCGGGCGCACGGAGCCGGGCGAGGATGCCGTCGCCGCGGCGCTGCGCGAGGCCCGCGAGGAGACCGGCCTGGACACCGACGGGGTCGAGGTGCTGGGCACGCTCGCGACGCTGCCCATGCCGGTCAGCAACCACCTGGTCACGCCCGTGCTGGCCTGGTGGCGGGCGCCGTCGGCCGTCGGGGTGGTGGACGTGGGCGAGTCGTCGTCCGTGTTCCGCGCCCCCGTGACCGACCTGCTCGACCCCGCCCAGCGCTACACGTCCGTGCTGCGCCGCGGGGGCAACGTCTGGCGCGGCCCGGCCTGGCTGCTCACGGTCGACGGCGTCCAGCAGCTCGTGTGGGGCTTCACGGCCGGGATCCTCGACTCGATGTTCGACCACCTGGGCTGGACGGAGCCCTGGGACCGGGCGCGCGAGCTCGAGCTCCCGTGAGAGCCGACCTCGACGTCACCCTGGAGCTCGCCCGGGCGCTCTTGCGCGAGCAGCACCCCGACCTTGCCGACCTGCCGCTGCAGCTGGCTGCCCACGGTTGGGACAACGTCATGGTCCGCGCGGGCGACCGCCTGGCGCTGCGTCTGCCGCGGCGCGAGGCCGCGGCGCCGCTCGTGCTGCACGAGCGGGAGGCCCTGCCCGTGCTCGCCCCCGCGCTGGCGGCCGCCGTGCCCGAGGTCGCCGTGCCCGAGGTCGTGCGGGCCGGACGCCCGAGCGCCGCGCTCGGCTACCCGTGGGCCTGGAACGTGGTGCGCTGGGTCGACGGGGTGCGCGCCGCCGCGACACCGGTCGAGGCCCGCACCGCGTGGGCCCCGGTGCTGGGCCGGTTCCTCACGGCGCTCCACCGCCCCGTCCCCGCGGGCGTCACGGCGCCCGCGAACCCGTACCGCGGCGTCTCGCTGCGCCGGCGCTCGGCCCCCCTCCTCGACCTGACGGGGAGCGCCGCCGACGTCTGGCAGGCAGCCCTCGACGCGCCCGAGCACGCCGGGCCACCCGTGTGGCTGCACGGCGACCCGCACCCCGCGAACCTCGTCGTCTCCCCGGGAGAACCCGGCGGCGAGGCGGACCGCCTCGCCGCCGTCGTCGACTTCGGCGACGTCACCGCGGGCGACCCCGCGAGCGACCTCGGCACGCTGTGGCTCACGTTCGACGCCGCGGGCCGCAAGGCCTGCCGCGCCGCCATGGCCGACGCCGGAGCCCGCTGGGACGACGCCACCTGGGCGCGCGCCCGCGGCTGGGCGCTGATCTTCGCCGGCGCCATGCTGGCGCACCCGGACGAGCACCCCGCGCTGGTGCCGGTCGGCGCGCACGGGCTCGCCGCGGTGCTCGACGGGCGCTAGCTACTGCCGGCGCCGGCCCCGACGCACAGCCCACACCGAGATCAGCGCGAAGATCACGGCCCACGCGACCCAGCTGACGATCAGCCACCACATCGGGTCCTGCGTCGAGTTGCCCGACGTGTCGACCACCTCTCCGCGCGTCGACGGCCAGCGCGCCAGCGCCGCGTACCCGTACAGGGGCGTGAACCGGGCGACCTTGAGGATCGTGCCGCCCAGCGGCACGAACAGGTTCCCGAAGAACGCCAGCAGCACCAGCCCGGCCGAGGCCACGCCCACGGAGCTCTCCGACCGGAACGTCTGCGCGATCGCCAGCCCGTACAACGCGAAGATGCCGCTCAGCAGCCAGGCGATCACGCCCGTCACCAGCCAGATCCACCAGCGCTCGGCCCGGGCGCCCGTGAGCACGCCAGCCAGGAACACGGCCGCGACGCCGCCGGCGGCCACCACGAGCGCCACCAGCACCTTGGTGCCCACGTAGCCCGAGGGCCGCATCGGCGTCAGGCCCAGCTGGCGGCCCCAGCCCTGAAGAAGCTCGATCGCGGCCTGCCCGGCGCTCGACGTCGTCGCCACCGACGCGGCGTACACCGACATCGACGTCATGACGTAGAACTTCACGTTCGCGTGGCCGGCCATCTGGTTGCCGGAGCCGAACGTCGAGCCGAACACGATGTACATCACCACGGGCAGGCCGATCACGAACGCGATGTTCATGACGTCGCGCAGCTGCCGCCGCAGGTCGATGCCCAGGTACGTGGCGTTCACCGGTCCCCCTCCTGGTCGTTCTGGGTCAGGGCGAAGAACGCCGACTCCAGCGACGGGGCGCTGACCTCGAGGTCGCGCCCGCCGAGCGTGGTGAGCAGCTCCAGCGCGGCGGCGTCGGATCCCGTGCCCGTGGCGATCACGCGGTCGCCCTCGACCCGGACCTCGCGGACGCCCTGCACCGCCCGGAGCGCCGACGCCGCGGCCTCCCCGGTCCCTGGTGGGACGGTGGCCGCGGCCACCCGGTCGCCCACCAGGTTGCGCAGCTCGTCGGTGGGGCGGTCGGCGCGGATCTTGCCGTGGTCGATCAGCACGGTGCGCGGCGCGAACGCCTGCGCCTCCTCGAGGTAGTGCGTGGCGAACACGACGGTGCGGCCCTCGTGGGTCTCGGCGCGCATCGTCTCCCAGAAGTCGCGGCGTGCGGCGGCGTCCATGCCGGCCGTCGGCTCGTCGAGCACGAGGATCTGCGGGTTGGGCAGCAGCGCGAGGGCGAACCGGAGGCGCTGCTGCTCGCCGCCCGAGCACTGCCCCACCTTGCGCCCGGCGAGTGCCGTGACGCCCGCCCGGTGCATGACGTCGTCGACGCGGGACTTGGCGCCGTGGAGCGCGGCGATGGCGCGCACGGTCTCCTCCACGCGCAGGTCGCGCAGCAGGCCGCCCGTCTGCAGCACCGCCGAGACCTTGCCGGACGTCACCGCCTGGCGCGGCGAGGTGCCGAGCACCTCCACGGTGCCGGCCGTCGCCGGGACCAGGCCCAGCACGATGTCGAGCGTGGTGGTCTTGCCGGCGCCGTTCGGGCCGAGGAAGGCGACGATCTCGCCGGGGGCGATCTCGACGTCGATGCCGTCGACGGCGACGACCGTGCCGCGTCCGTCGTGACCTGGGTACTCCTTGCGCAGTCCAGCGACGCGCAACGCAGCTGTGGGCATGGGGCCATCGTGGCGGAGGTCGCCGGTCATTGCCAGGGGATACGTTCGGCAGAACGCCGGACGCCCGCGACCCCAGGGGGCCACGGGCGTCCGGTCGGAGCGGCTGGGGTCAGCCCACCAGCGAGCGCAGCACGTACTGCAGGATGCCGCCGTTGCGGTAGTAGTCGGCCTCACCGGGCGTGTCGATGCGGACGACCGCGTCGAACTCGACGGTCTCGCCGTTCGCCTTGGTGGCCTTGACCGCGACGGTCTCCGGCGTCGTGCCGTCGTTCAGGGCGGTGATGCCGGCGATGTCGAAGGTCTCGGTGCCGTCCAGGCCGAGCGACTCGGCGTTCTGGCCCGCCGGGAACTGCAGCGGCAGCACGCCCATGCCGATGAGGTTGGAGCGGTGGATGCGCTCGAACGACTCGGTGATGACGGCCTTGACGCCCAGCAGCGCGGTGCCCTTGGCGGCCCAGTCGCGCGACGAGCCCGAGCCGTACTCCTTGCCACCGAGCACGACCAGCGGCGTGCCCGCCGCGGCGTAGTCCTGGGCGGCGTCGTAGATGGTGTCCTGGGCGTCCTTCACGAAGTTGTACGTGAAGCCGCCCTCGACGCCGTCGAGGAGCTGGTTCTTCAGGCGGATGTTCGCGAACGTGCCGCGGATCATGACCTCGTGGTTGCCGCGGCGCGAGCCGTAGCTGTTGAAGTCACGACGCTCCACGCCGTGCTCGGCCAGGTACTTGCCGGCGGGGCTGTCGGGCTTGATCGAGCCGGCGGGCGAGATGTGGTCGGTGGTGACCGAGTCGCCCAGCTTCGCCAGCACGCGGGCGCCCGCGATGTCGGCGACGGGGGCCGGGGTGGCCTCCATGCCGTCGAAGTACGGGGGCTTGCGCACGTAGGTCGACTCGGCGTCCCACGCGAACGTGGCACCCGTGGGGACCTCGAGCGCACGCCAGCGCTCGTCGCCCTTGAAGACGTCGGCGTAGTCGGCCTCGAACATGTCGCGGTCGATGCTCGTGGCGATCGTCTGCTCGACCTCCTCCGGCGTCGGCCAGATGTCGCGGAGGAACACCGGGATGCCGTCCTCGTCCACGCCCAGGGGCTGCGTGTCGAAGTCGAAGTCCATGGTGCCGGCCAGGGCGTAGGCGATGACCAGCGGCGGGGACGCCAGGTAGTTCATCTTGACGTCCGGGTTGATGCGGCCCTCGAAGTTGCGGTTGCCGGACAGCACCGAGACGACCGAGAGGTCGTGCTCGTTGACGACCGCGGAGACCTCGTCGGCCAGCGGGCCCGAGTTGCCGATGCAGGTGGCGCAGCCGTAGCCGACCAGGTGGAAGCCCAGCTTCTCGAGGTACGGCCACAGGCCGGCCTTCTCGTAGTAGCCCGTGACGACCTGCGAGCCCGGCGCCATCGACGTCTTGACCCACGGCTGCGACGACAGGCCCTTCTCGACGGCCTTCTTCGCCAGGAGCGCGGCGGCCAGCATGACCGACGGGTTCGAGGTGTTGGTGCACGACGTGATCGAGGCGATGACGACGTGGCCGTGGTCGAGCTCGGTCTCCGTGCCGTCGGCCAGCGTCACCGGGGTGACCTTGTGCGGGCGGTGCACGATGTCGCCGTGCACGGTGGCGACCGGGGCGTCGGTCTCCAGGGCGTGGCCCAGGGCGACCGGGTCGGACGCCGGGAACGACTCCGACGACGCCTCGTCCAGACCGGTCAGCGAGCCGTTGCGGAACGGGGCCGCCTCGGTGGCGTCGACGTAGTCGAGGATCGAGGAGGCGAACGAGTCGCGCGCCTCGGACAGCTCGATGCGGTCCTGCGGGCGCTTCGGGCCGGCGATCGACGGCACGACCGTCGACAGGTCCAGCTCGAGGTACTCCGAGAACGTCGGCTCGGCGGCGTCGGCGGCGAGCCACAGGCCCTGCTCCTTGGCGTACGCCTCGACGAGCGCGAGCTGCTCGTCGCTGCGGCCCGTGAGGCGCAGGTAGTCGATGGTGACCGAGTCGATCGGGAAGATCGCGGCCGTGGAGCCGAACTCCGGCGACATGTTGCCGATCGTGGCGCGGTTGGCCAGCGGCACCTGGGCGACGCCCTCGCCGTAGAACTCGACGAACTTGCCGACCACGCCGTGCTTGCGCAGCATCTGCGTGATCGTGAGCACGACGTCGGTGGCGGTCACGCCGGACGGGATCGAGCCCGACAGCTTGAAGCCCACCACGCGCGGGATCAGCATCGACACGGGCTGGCCCAGCATGGCCGCCTCGGCCTCGATGCCGCCGACGCCCCAGCCCAGCACGCCCAGGCCGTTGACCATCGTGGTGTGCGAGTCGGTGCCGACGCAGGTGTCCGGGTAGGCGCGCAGGACGCCGTCCACCTCGCGCGTCATGATCGTGCGGGCCAGGTACTCGATGTTGACCTGGTGCACGATGCCGGTGCCCGGGGGCACCACCTTGAAGTCGTCGAACGCCGTCTGGCCCCAGCGCAGGAACTGGTAGCGCTCGTGGTTGCGCTGGTACTCGAGCTCGACGTTGCGGGCGAACGCGTCGGCGCGGCCGGCCACGTCGATCTGCACGGAGTGGTCGATGACCATCTCGGCCGGGGCCAGCGGGTTGATGCGGTCCGGGTCGCCGCCGAGGGCCGCGACGGCCTCGCGCATGGTGGCCAGGTCGACGACGCAGGGCACGCCGGTGAAGTCCTGCATGATCACGCGGGCCGGCGTGAACTGGATCTCCGTGTCAGGCTCCGCCTGCGGGTCCCACGCGGCGAGGGCGCGCACGTGGTCGGCGGTGATGTTCGCGCCGTCCTCGGTGCGAAGCAGGTTCTCGGCCAGGACCTTCAGGGAGTACGGGAGGCGCTCGAGCCCCTCGACGGCCGAGAGCCGGAAGATCTCGTAGTCCTTGCCCTGGACCGAGAGGTTTCCCTTCGATCCGAACGTGTCCACGCTGCTCACTGCGGCTCCTCCAGGGGGTTCCGCGTCGCGCACGACGGCGTGCGACGCTGGGTTACGGGGGGCTTCGCCCGGTTGTCACCGGGGCCTTCGCCCAGCATAGCCCAGATATCTTGATGTCAAGATAACGCAGCGTCGGGAACTCCCCCGGAGCGCGGGGGTGGCGGGATCAGCGCTCGCGGCGTCGCAGGTCGGCGCGGATCTTCTGCACGACGCCGATCGTGCTCAGCACCACGCCCAGCGGCAGGGCGATGATGTGCACGGGCGTCAGGGCGGCGGTGGCGAACCCGGACAGAGCGAGGTACGCGAGCAGCGCGAGCCCGACCACGAGCGACCAGGGCCACGTGGCACGCGTGGTGACCATGGGCTGACGTTCAGACATGTCCTCGACGGTACGGGGGCGCCGGGCGGCGCGGGGCGACTCGTCCGCCCGCGCCCCGGGTTCAGGCGCGCGCTGCTGCCACCATCGCGTCGTAGGCGGTCCAGAACGCGGCGCGCAGCTCGTGCCGCTCGAGGTCCGAGAGGTCGACGCCGCCCAGCGCACCCGTCACGTCGAGAAGCAGCGCCTTGTCGACCTCGCGCGGGATCGACGGGCGCCCCAGCTCGAGCGCACGCCAGGTGGTGGGCGTGGCGCTCAGAGCGAGGGAGTGCAGCACCTTCCCGACGACGGTGGTGACCGCCGTATTGAACTCGTCGGCCCAGGTGCCCGTGCGGGCGGCGTCCGGGAGCGCGACCTCCGGCTCGGGGCGGCGCATGGACGCGGCGATGTCCTTGGGGGTGCGCGGGCCCGGGACCGCGGGCTCCGGGGTGGTGGCCGCGGGGGCCGGGGCGGGGGCCGCGGGGCCGGGCTTCGGGGCGGGGGCGGCGCCCGGCGTCGCGGGGGGCGCCGGCTTGGGGCCGGGGCCGGGGCCAGGGCCAGGCGTCGGGACCGGCGCGGCGGGTCGGCCCGGGGCGGGCGCCGGCGCGAGGCCCGGCTTGGGGGCCTTCTCCGGCGCCGTGGTGGGCGTGGGTGCGGGCGCCGGAGCGGTCCCGGGCGTCGGCTCGGTGCCCGGGACCGCCACGGGTGCGGCGCCGGCCTCGGCCTCGGCCTCTACCTCGCCCGGTCGCTCCACCTTGAGCACCGAGGCGTCGACCAGCGCGCCGTCGATGACGTGCAGCTCGTCGGCCGCGCGGAACAGGTGGCGGCTCACGGCGTGCGCGCCGCCGTCGGCGTTCGGCGCGGCGAGCACCAGCACCTCGACGCCGTGCACCTGCGCCTCCTCGACTGCCTCCGTGAGGTCGTCGTCGCCGGAGACCAACAGGAACACGTCGGCCGCCTGGTTGCGCGCGTGCGTCACCAGGTCGAGGCCCAGCCGCAGGTCCACGCCCTTCTGCTGGCCGTCGATGCCGAACCTGCCCAGCCGCAGCTTGACGCGCGGCAGTTCGCCGATGCGCTGCTGCTGGTAGTCGGGCACGCCGTTGCGGGCCGAGTCGTACCAGTGCACGCGCAGCACCGGCAGGCCGGAGATCTTCTCAGCCTGCTCCCGGATCCCCTCGATGAGCTTCCCGTACTCCACGTGGATGCCGGAGCGGAGCGACGTCCCCGTGACCCTGGTGGCGGCGGAGGCGAGCAGGTAACCGGCGTCGATGAAGACGGAGCAGCGGGCAGGCATGGGGCCAGGCTCCCATGCCTGCCGCCGCGTCACCGTGCGACCGGCCGGAACCGTCCGGTTCAGGACTCCTTGGTGCCCAGCTGCGGAGCGCCCGCGTGCGTCGACAGGAACGCCGAGAGCAGGCCCATGAGGTCCAGGCCGGTCGTCGCCTTGGCCACCGCCGGCACCTGGGTCAGCAGGTCCGTCGCGAGGGCGGTGATCTTCGAGGCGCCGGCGGGGTCGCCGAGCACCGTGATGTTGTCGATCTCGCCGAGCGGCTTGGCCGCCGCCTCGATCATCGCGGGCAGTGCGGCGAGCACGCGGTCGATGACGGCCTGCTGGCCGTACTTCTCGTACGCCTCGGCGAGCAGCGCGTTGGTGGCGGCCTGCGCCTCACCCTTGGCCCGGATCGCCTCGGCGTCGGCCTGGCCGTTGGCGCGGGTCGCCTCCGCCTGGGCGAGGCCCTGCGCCTGCAGGGAGTTGGCCAGACCCGCGCCCTCGGACTCCAGGCGCACCTTCTCGGCCGCCGCAGCGCGCTCGACGGCGACGGCCCTCGCGGCCGCGGCCTTCTCGGCGGAGTAGAGGTCGGCGTCGGCCTTCTTCTGGGCCGCGTACTGCAGCGCCTCGGCGTCCTTCTGCTTCGAGTAGAGGTCGGCGTCGGCCTTCGCGCGGACGTCGGAGTCGAGGCGCAGCTTGGTCAGCGCGACCTGCTGCTCGGCGTTGGTCTGCTCCGCGCGCGTGATCTCGGCCTGCTGGGCGGCGGCGACCTTCGGCCCGACGGCGGCCGCCTCGGCCTGGGCGGCGTCGGTCTCCTTCTTGAAGTCGGCCTCGCGCAGCGCGGCCATCTTGTTCGCCTCGGCGATGGCGATACGCGACTCGGCCTGCGCCTTGGCGGCCTGCTGGGCGTTGGACGCCTCGGCGATCTCGGCCTCGCGGCGCACTGCGGCGGCCTGCGGGCGGCCCAGGTTCACGATGTAGTCGGCCGGGTCGGACTGGATGGCGTTGATCTGCAGCGTGTCGATGCGCAGGCCCGACTCGCTCAGCGCCTTGGCGGCCTCGTCCTTGATCTCGGTGGCGAACTTGGCGCGGTCGGCCAGCACCTCCTCGACGGTCATGTTGCCGACGACGCCGCGCAGCGCACCGGCCAGCACGGTCGCGACGACGCCGGGCACGTCCTCCTCGCGACCCAGGAAGCGCTGCGAGGCGGCGCGCACGCCCTCCGGCGTGCCGTCGATCTTGGCCAGCGCCACGGCATCGACCGTCACCTTGATCTTGTCCGACGTCACGCCCTCGTCCACGCGCATCGGCACCTCGGTGGCGTCCAGGAACACCGACGCCGCCCGCTGGATGAACGGCACGACGAACACGCCTGAGCCGATGACCACCTTGACGCCGTCAGACCCGCCCTTGCCGCCGGTGATGACCAGCGCCTCGTTGGCCTTGGGGATGCGGTAGCGCGAGACGATCGCCGCGATGACGATCGCGACCACCACCACGAGCGCGGCGATGGCGATGACTGCGGTCAGGTTGGGCATGGCGGGGTCCTCCACGGACAGGGTTCTGAGGAGCTGCAGGGCGGTGGTGCTCACGCCTCGGCGGGCGTGACGCGCACGACGTCGGGCGAGACGACGGCACTGACGGTGACCAGGGCGCCCGCCGCGACGTCGACGGTGACGTGCGCGGTGAGCGTGCGCGGCGACCCGGAGTAGACGACCCGCACCACGCCGGGGTGCCCCGGGCGCGCCGCGGTGTCCATGACCCCCGCGACGCCGGTCATCGTGGTGATGCTGCCGGCGCCGTCGGGCGTCGAGTGGCGCCGCAGCACCGCCGTGAGCCACGCGCCGCCCGCGGCGATCGCGAACCCGACGGCGATGGCGAGCACCACCACCGCCCAGGCGGGAAGGTCGGTGAGCGACGCGAGGATCAGTCCGGCCCAGCCGAACGCGCCGAGGCCCCCGGTGAGGGCGAGCAAGGAGACGGAGCCGTCGCCGGGCAGGTCGACGTCGAACACCTCGAACACCCCGTCGAAGATCACGGCGACGAGAGCGATGGCGGTGGCAACGATGCCGACGATGAGGAACCCGGTGGTCACGGCGCACATCGTGGCAGAACCAGGGGTCCCTGACCAGGGGCTTGACGGGGCCTGTGGACAGCCCCTCCGGACGGGATGTCTACGGCAGCCTCAGACTCAGGAGTCGTCGTCCCGCACGGGGCGCGGGGACGCCTCGAGCGCCGCGCGCAGCTCGCGGATCTGGTCGGCCAGCTCTTCGACCTGGTGCCGGGTTGCGGCCTCCTCGGCCTCGGTCTCGGCGGCGACCCGCTCGACGAGCCAGGACGCGAGCGTCGCGGTGACCACGCCGAGCAGGGCGATCCCGCCCACCATGAGCCCGATCGCGACCGCGCGCCCGGTCGTTGTCACGGGGTGACGGTCGCCGTAGCCGACGGTCGTGATCGTCGCGAAGGCCCACCACACACCGTCTCCGAAGTTCGCGATGTTCGCGCCGGGCTGCCCGCGCTCTGCGTCCGTCACGGCGAGCGCGCCCGTGATGACCAGCAGCGATGTGCCACCCACGACGTAGGTGACGACACGTCCACGCAGCGAGGTGGACCCGACCCGGTTGAGGACAGCGAGCAGTGCGACCAGGCGAAGCAGCCGCAGCGGCCGGAGCACCGGGAGCGCGAGCGCGAAGAGGTCGATGACGTTGTGCTTCACGAAGGCCCAGCGGTGCTCCGCGATCACGAACCGGATGACGTAGTCGATCCCGAAGGCGACCCAGGTGACCGTGATGACCCACCGGCACCAGGAGCGGGCGGGCGTCGGCGTGCCTTGCCACACGATCGGGAGCGCGTAGGCCAGCAGGAAGGCGACCGCCGCGACCGCGAGCGCGAGCTCAGTCCGCGCTTCCCACCGCTCAAGCCTCGACATGCGAGCGACGGTAGAGCCATCCCCCGCCGCTCACCCACTGAAGGCGCTTGCCGTCACGCAGCGGCACGGACCCCAGGAGTCGACTCACGCGTTCAGAGCGCTCCCGTCGTCACCGCTCGAGCACCGCGACGGCCTCCACATGGTGCGTCATCGGGAACAGGTCGAACGCCCGCAGGTCGCCGAGCTGGTACCCGAGGTCGCCGAAGTACGCGACGTCGCGGGCCAGCGCCGCGGGGTCGCAGGCCACATAGACGACGCGCTCGGGCCGGCGCTGCGCGATCGCCTCGACCACGGCACGCCCGGCGCCGGCGCGCGGCGGGTCCAGCACGACGACGTCGGCTGCCCCGACGCCCGCCCCCCCGGCGTCGCCCTCGGCGAGCACCCGGTCGACGGCGCCCAGGTGCAGCTCGACCTGGGGCACGTCGTGGGCGTTGCGGCGGGCGTCCTTGACGGCGCGCGCGTCGCCCTCGACGGCAACGACGCGCCCGTCCCCGCCGACGGCAGCGGCGAGCGGAAGCGTGAACAGGCCGGCGCCCGAGTAGAGGTCCAGCAGCGTGGCCCCGGCGACGTCGCCGATCGCGTCCAGCAGCGCGCCGCTCAGCACGGCAGGCGCCTCGCGGTGGTTCTGCCAGAAGCCGTCGGCGGCGACGCGGTAGCGGAAGGTTCCGGCCTCGGCCGACGCGCGCCGCGGCGTCACGGACTCGGAGACGGCCCGCCGCGCGTTGGGCCGGCGGTCCGCACGGCCGCCGCGGAAGAGCTCGCCGTCGACCAGCAGCACAGGGTCGGCGCCCCCGGCCGGCGCCACGAGCTCGAGCTGGGCACCCGGCGTCCAGCGGCGGCTGAACACGCCCTCCGCCTCGGCGAGCGCGGCGACGTCAGCCGTGCCCAGGGGCATGTCGTCGAGCGCGACGACGTCGTGCGAGCGGAACCGGCGCATGCCGGCGCGGCCCTCGGCGTCGGCAACCAGGTCGACGCGCGTGCGGTAGCGCAGGCCGCCGCGCTCGTCGTCGCCGGGCGCGGCCTCCACGGTGACGTCGCGCTCGACGCCGGCGAGGCGCTGGAGCTGCTCGCGGACGACGGCGGCCTTCCAGCGCCGCTGCCCGTCGAGGGAGACGTGGGCGAGCTCGCCGCCGCCGACGCCGCCAGGGCCGGCCTCGGGCCAGGCGGACGGCACGCGGTCGGGCGAGGGGTCGGCGAGCACCTCGACGGCGTCGGCCCGCCAGAACTTGGGGCCGCCCTCCGTCACGACGGCGCGGACGCGCTCGCCCGGCAGCGCGTGGCGCACGAACACGACGCGCCCGTCCAGGCGGGCGACAGCGTGCCCACCGTGCGCGACGGACCCGACGACGAGCTCGAGCTCCTTGCCGGCGTCGGAGTCGACGGGCCGGGGCCGCGGGCGGCGCTGGACGGGACGGGCGACGGGGCGCTTCGACTGGGGCACGCCCCTATCCTCGCAGCCCGCTGCCCCGCGGTCCGTCACGGGTCTCTGGGACTCCGGTCACGCGGTCCCAAAAGCGGAGTCCCAGAGACCCACAACGATCAGAAGCGCTGGAGGCGGCCCTGCACGTACGACTCGTCCTCCAGGCCCGTCTGGCCCTGCGTGGACGCAAGCTGCCACGGCACGGAGGCCACGACGACGCCCGGCGTGAACAGCAGGCGGCCCTTGAGGCGCAGCGCGGACTGGTTGTGCAGCAGCTGCTCCCACCAGTGGCCCACGACGTACTCGGGGATGTAGACGACCACGAGGTCGCGCGGCGAGTCGCGTCGCACGGAGCGCACGTACTTGAGGATCGGGCGGCTGATCTCGCGGAACGGCGAGTCGAGCACCCGCAGCGGCACGGGCAGCTCGAGCGACTCCCACTGCGCAGTGAGCTCCTGGACCTCCGCCGGGTCGACGCCCACCGTGACGGCCTCGAGCAGCGACGGCCGCGACGCGCGCGCGTAGGCCAGCGCCCGCATGGTCGGCTTGTGGATCTTGGACACCAGCACGATGGCGTGCACGCGGCTGGGCAGCGCGCGGGCGGCGGCGACGTCGTCGAGCGAGAGCTCGTCGCGCACGCGGTCGTAGTGCTTGTGGATCGCGAGCATGGTCAGGTACAGCACGGCCATGGCGAGAATGGCGATGTAGGCGCCGTGCACGAACTTGGTGATCAGCACGATGATCAGCACCAGGCCGGTGCAGCAGAAGCCGATGACGTTGATGACGCGCGAGCGCAGCATGTGGGAGCGTGCGGCCGGGTCGGGCTGGCGCTTGAGCTCGCGTGTCCAGTGCCGCACCATGCCCAGCTGGGACAGCGTGAACGACACGAACACGCCCACGATGTAGAGCTGGATGAGCCGCGTGACCTGCGCGTCGAACGCGACGATCAGCACGACGGCCGCCACGGCGAGCGTGATGATGCCGTTCGAGAACGCGAGGCGGTCGCCGCGCGTGTGCAGCTGGCGGGGCAGGTACCCGTCGCGGGCGAGGATCGACCCGAGCACCGGGAAACCGTTGAACGCCGTGTTCGCGGCGAGCACCAGGATGACGCCGGTGACGGCGGAGATCGCGTAGAAGGCGATCGGGAAGCCCTGGAACACGGCGGCGGCGAGCTGGCCGATGGTCGGGTGCTGCGTGTACGTCCCGGGCGGCGGGGCGCCGTTGAGGGTCAGCTGTGTGGCCGGGTCCTCGACGTACTTGACGCCCGTCGCCTGGGCGAGCAGCAGGATCGAGATGACCATCCCGGCGGAGATCGAGCCGAGCAGCGCGAGCGTGGTGGCCGCGTTGCGGGACTTCGGCTTACGGAACGCCGGCACGCCGTTGGAGATGGCCTCCACACCGGTCAGGGCCGCGCACCCGGACGCGAACGCGCGGGCGAACAGGAACACCCCGGCGAAGCCCATGAGGCCCTGGTCGAACCCCGCCTGCGGCAGCACGGAGAAGTCGTGGCTCTCGGCCATGGGCAGGTGCCCGGTGAAGTACCGGATGCCGCCCACCACGGCCATGATGCCGATGAGGCACATGAACAGGTAGGTCGGGACGGCGAACACCGTGCCGGACTCCCGCACGCCGCGCAGGTTCATCAGCGCCAGGATCACGACGGCCGCGACGGCCGCGAGCGCCTCGTGCCCCCGCAGGGCCGGGATGGCCGACGACGCGTACTGGGCCGCCGACGAGATCGAGACGGCCACGGTGAGCACGTAGTCGACCATGAGGGCCGAGGCGACGGACAGGCCGGCGGGCGCCCCCAGGTTGGTGGTCGCGACCTCGTAGTCGCCGCCGCCGGAGGGGTAGGCGTGCACGTTCTGCCGGTATGACAGCACCACCACGACGAGCACGAACACCACGCCCAGGCCCGCCCACAGCGACACGGTCGAGGCCGCGAGGCCGGCGATGCCGAGGGTCAGCAGGATCTCGTCGGGTGCGTAAGCGACCGACGAGAGGGCGTCCGAGGCGAAGATGGGAAGGGCGATGCGCTTCGGCAGCAGGGTGTGACCCAGGTGCTCGCTGCGCATCGGGCGACCCAGCAGGATCCGTTTGGCGGCGTCCGCGATGTCCGACACGTGCGCCACTCTAGGCGCACGGCGTTGACGGTTCACTGACGCGTCCACAGACGGCGCTGCGGCGACCACGGCCGGCCGACCTGCCGTGTAGCGTTCGGCCCGTGCACTTCGTGATCATGGGCTGCGGCCGCGTGGGAGCCACGCTCGCGCAGGAGATCGAGTCGCGCGGCCACTCCGTCGCCGTCATCGACCAGAACCCCGAGGCGTTCCGGCGGCTGTCCGGCGACTTCGGCGGGCAGAAGGTCACCGGCATCGGCTTCGACCGCGACACGCTGATCCAGGCGGGCATCGAGGACACCTTCGCGTTCGCCGCGGTGTCCGACGGCGACAACTCGAACGTGCTGGCCGCCCGGGTGGCGCGCGAGACGTTCGGGGTGGCCAACGTGGTGGCGCGGATCTACGACCCGAAGCGCGCCGAGATCTACCAGCGCCTGGGCATCCCGACGGTCGCGACGGTCCGCTGGACGTCCGACCAGGTGCTGCGCCGCATGCTCCCGCTCGGCGCCACGGACGAGTACCGCGACCCGTCGGGCCAGGTGCGCCTCGCCCAGGTGGACTACCACCCCGGCTGGACGGGCCACTCGGTGCGCCGCATCGAGGAGCGCACCGGCGCGCGCGTCGCGTTCCTGTCGCGCTACACCGACGGCGTCATGGCCCACGGCGACACCGTGCTCCAGGAGAACGACGTGCTGCACGTGCTGATGCGGTCCGACGACGCCGACGCGGTCGAGCGCACGCTGACCCACGCGCCCGACCCCAAGGAGGACTGATGCGCGTCGTCATCGCCGGCGCCGGCTCGGTGGGGCGCTCGATCGCCCGCGAGCTGCTGAGCCACGACCACGAGGTCGTCATCATCGACAAGACCCCCACCGCGATGCGCGTGGCCCAGGTGCCCGACGCCGACTGGCTGCTCGCCGACGCGTGCGAGCTGGGGACGCTCGAGAACGCGCGCGTCGCCGAGGCCGACGTCGTCGTCGGCGCGACGGGCGACGACAAGGCGAACCTGGTGTTCTCGCTGCTGTGCAAGACGGAGTTCGGCGTGCCGCGCACCGTCGCGCGCGTGAACAACCCGCGCAACGAGTGGATGTTCGACCAGTCGTGGGGCGTCGACGTCGCGGTGTCGACGCCGCGCATCATGACGGCGATGGTCGAGGAGGCCGTGGCCGTCGGCGACCTGGTGAAGATCTTCACCTTCCACCAGTCCGGCGCCGACATCCTCGAGATCACGGTGCCGCCCGAGTCGCCCCTGGTGGGCACGAGGGTCGGCGCGATCGAGTGGCCCGCCGACACGGTGCTCGCGGCGATCGTGCGCGGGCCGCAGCCCATCGCACCGTCGGGCGACGACACGCTCGAGGTGGGCGACGAGCTGCTGCTGGTGACGGGCCGCGACGTCGACACCGACGCCCTGCAGACGCTCCTGGTCGGGGGCCAGACCGCCCGCTGAGCTACTGCTCGGCGGTCTGGTCCTCCACGACCTCGTCCTCCGCGGCGGGCTCGTCCTGGTGCGCCCCGCGCACCACGGCCCACGTGAGCCAGAGGACCAGGCCCCACAGCGGCACCCCGAGAACGAGCCGGGCGGTGCCGAGCCAGCCGACGGAGTTGTCGAGGAACAGCGGCAGCTGCACTGCGAGGCGCAGCGCGAACATGCCCACCCACAGCCACGTCGCCAGGGTGTAGCGGCGTACCAGGTCGCGGTCCTTGCGCCAGGCGGTCAGCCCGGCGAACGGGTTGGCGCCCTGCTCGGACTGCTCGCGTGCCTTCTCGGCCGAGTAGCCGGTGCAGATCGCCTCGACCACGAACCCGACCGCGGGCCAGCGCACCAGGATCGTGACGAGCACGCCCACGAGGTAGAGCGCGTTGGTCCACAGCCCGGCGGCGTAGAAGTTCTGCGCCTCGCCCGAGCGCCACGCCCAGAACACGCCGACGGCGATGCCGAGCAGCCCGCCGATCGCCTGGGTGACGGGGGTGCGCTGGACCAGCCGCGCGACGACGGCGACGAGCGCCGCCGCGACGGCGGCGCCCAGCGACCAGCCCAGGTTCTTCGAGATGACGTACACGACGACGAACACGGTGCCGGGCAGCACGGCCTCGACCACGCCGCGCACGCCGCCCACGGCGTCGGCGAAGGAGAAGGTCTCCCCCGTCACCGACTGCAGGCCGCGGCGGGGCTTGGTCCCGACGGGCTCGACCGCGGTCGGCTCGACGGGCTCAGGCGGCGGGGCGCTCACTCGCCCGCCTTCGGGCGCAGCTCGTAGCGCGGGTTGAACATGGTGCGGCGGCCGTCGGCCACGCACACCATGCCCTCGACGGTGATCCGCCGGCCCGGCTCGATGCCGGCGATGGTGCGCCGGCCCAGCCACACGAGGTCGAGCGCTCCGGAGCCGTCGTACAGCTCCGCCTCGACGCTCGACACGCCCTGGCGCGGCCGCAGCACCACGGACCGCAGGACGCCGGCGGCCTTGCCGCGCTCGCGCATCGTCAGGCCGGCCACCGCGGAGCAGCCGACCTCCTTGGCCGCCTCGGCGCGCTCCTCGTCGGCGGCGACCGTCTCCGCCGACGCGAACACGTGAGCCACTGCGGATCGCAGCGTCATCGTCCTGCTCCTCAGCGGATCTCGGTGATCTCGGGCCCGCGCGTGAGCGGGTCGAAGTCGGGCGCCTCGGGCGTCATGCCGTCGGGGCCGGGGGCCGGCTGGCCCTGGTTGGGCAGCGTCAGCGTGAGCAGGTCGCGCGGGGGGCGCGGGCTCTCGTCACGCACGACGACGACGTTCGCGAACACGGACTCCAGGGCGCGGGCGGCCTCGGCGTCGACGGCCGCGCGGCCGGTCAGCACGCCGCGCAGGAACCAGCGGGGCCCGTCGACGCCCACGAACCGGGCGGGGCGGATGGCGGGGCTGCCGTCGGGCGCCTGCGCCGGGATGCGCGCGATGAGCTCGCGGCCGAAGGGCCCGGGCACGTCGTCGACGGTGCCGCCCTGCGACGTGATGGAGGCGGCGATCTCGTCGCGCACCTCGTCCCAGATGCCCCACGTGCGCGGCGCGGCGAACGCCTGCACCTGGAGGCCCGACGGGCCGAGCGTCGCGGAGACGCCGGTGACGTTCTGCGTGGCCTTGTCGATCTCCATGCGCAGCTCGAGACCGGGCATGACGGGGAGCCAGATGGCGCCCAGGTCGACGCGCGGGCCCATGGTGCGCACGTCCGCGGCGTCGTAGGGGCCGCGCTGGGGCACGTCGCCCTCGGCCGCCTCGGCCTCGGTCTCCGCCAGCGCCGCAGCGCCCGCGCCCGACTCCTCGTCCACGGACTCGGTGGCGGCGTCCTCGACCTGCGTCTCGTCGACATCGTCCTTCGACGCCTTGCGCCCGAACAGACCCACGCGGGGCTCCTTCACTCGTCTGCCGACATGCCGGTGGACGGCACGTCGTCTGGTCACTTCCACACTAGCCCGGATGCACGGCGCCGAAGGTGCCGCGTCCGCGGGCTCACGCCTTCGCGGCGGCCCAGCCCCCGCTCGACCCGAAACCGCCCTCGCCACGGTGCGAGCCCGGCAGCGTCTCGGCGCACAGGAACCGCGCCTTCTCGACCTTCTGGATGATCAGCTGGGCTACGCGGTCGCCGCGCTGGAGCCGGATCGGCTCGGCGACGTCGGTGTTGAGCAGCGTGACCTTGAGCTCGCCGCGGTAGCCCGCGTCGACCGTGCCCGGGGCGTTGACGATCGTGAGCCCGTGCTTCGCGGCGAGGCCCGAGCGCGGGTGGACGAAGGCCGCATACCCGTCCGGCAGCGCGATCGCGACGCCCGTCGGGACCGTCACGCGGCCCTGCGGCGGGATCTCGACGTCGACCGTCGTCACCAGGTCCGCCCCGGCGTCGCCCGGGTGGGCGTACGCCGGCACGGGGGCGGCGTCGTCCAGGATCCGGATGAGGACGTCGACCGTCGTGTCGGTGGGCGGCTGCGGGTGCGGGTGCTCGGTCACGGGGCGAAGCGTACGCGGCCGGTGCCGCGGAGACGGCAGGATGGGCTCATGAGCAACGCCTCCTCCGCCCCGATCTTCCGCGAGCGCCTGGTCCCCGGCGCGGGCCTGCTGGCAGCCGCCGCCTCCGTGGGGCTGCTGGTGCTGGTCATCCTGCTGCCTGTCTGGCCGACGACGGCGCTGGTCGCGGGCGTGGTCGTGGCGGTCGCGGGCGTCGTGTGGGCCGTGGTCGCGGCGCCGGTCGTCGAGGTGGCCGGCGGGGAGCTGCGGGCGGGCCGCGCGCACATCCCCACGACGCTGCTGGGCGACGTGACGGTGCTCGCGTCGCGTGCGGAGCGCACGGAGGCGCTCGGGCCGCAGCTGGACGCGCGGGCGCACGTGGTGCTCGTCTCGTCGGTGCCGACGGCGGTGCGCGTCGCGCTGACGGACCCGCAGGACCCGACGCCGTACTGGATCGTGTCGACGCGCCGCCCCGAGGAGCTGGCGGCGGCCCTGGCTACGACGAAGGCCGTCACGCCGGGGGCGTGACGGCCTTGCAGCCGGGTGGTGTCCGCGGCGTCAGGCCGCGCACTCCGTGCAGATCATCTGACCGTTCTTCTCATAGGCCAGCTGGCTGCGGTGGTGGACGAGGAAGCACGACGTGCAGGTGAACTCGTCGGCCTGGCGAGGAAGCACGCGAACCGCGAGCTCCTCACCCGAGAGGTCGGCGCCGGGGAGCTCAAAGCCCTCCGCCGCTTCCGTCTCGTCCTCGTCGACGACACCCGACGACTTGTCGGAACGGCGCGCCTGGAGCTCCTGGATGGAGTCCTGCTCCACGTCCTCGTCGTTCTTGCGGGGGGCGTCGTAGTCGGTTGCCATCGCTGAGGTCACGCTCCGTGGGTCGGTAGGGATACGCGCTGATAATGCTCGGCCCCCGGGTTTTGTTCCCGATCGGCCCCCGGATTGTGCACCATGTGGCCTGCCCGCGCGAGGCCGGACGGCGCCGTTGGCGGAAAACCACCCGTAGCCTGCACAAAGACGCCGCGAGACGTGCGTTCGCCGCCAGCGAACCGAGCAGACCGCGCCGGGCCCGTCGCGGCGGTCAGGCGCCGTCGGGAGCGTCCGCGTCGGCCTCCTCGAGGATCGAGAGGAGGTCGTCGAGGCCCTCGCCCCGGCCCGCCACGGTCATGGTCACACCGGGTGCGGCACCCCGCAGCCCGACGACGCGGGCACCCGCCTCGGTGGCCACGAGCGAGCCGGCGGCCATGTCCCACGGGTTGAGCCCGCGCTCGTAGTAGAGGTCCAGCGCCCCCTGGGCGAGCAGGCACAGGTCGATCGCGGCCGACCCGAGCCGCCGGATGTCCCGCACCCGCGGCAGCACCTGCGTCAGCACGCGCGCCTGGGCGGCGCGACGGGACGCGGCGTAGCCGAACCCGGTGCCCACCAGGCTGCGCGGGAGCGGCGCCGGCTCCACGGGCCGCAGCGGGGCGCCGTCGAGCGTCGCACCCTCGCCGAGGCCTGCCGACCAGGTGCGACCTGCGACGACGTCGTGCACGCAGCCCGCGAGCACCGTCCACCGGGCGGGGTCCGGCGGCCCCGCGACGACGGCGACGGACACGGAGTACGAGGCGACGCCGTACAGGTAGTTGACGGTGCCGTCGACGGGGTCGACCACCCAGGTCAGCCCGCTGGTGCCGGGCACGTCGTCGCCCTCCTCGCCGAGGATCGCGTCCTCCGGGCGCGCGGTCGTGAGGCGGCTCACCAGCAGCTCCTCGACGGCGCGGTCCATGGCGGTGACGGGGTCGACGTCGGACGACTTGGTGCCGGCGACGGTGACGCGCTCGGGGCGGTGGGCGCGGATCACGTCGCCCGCCTCGGTGGCGAGCGAGACGGCGAGCTCGCGCAGGGACGCGACGGTGACGCCGTCGGGCAGGGGCGGGACGTTGGTGGAGGTCACGCGCCCATCCTGCCTCGCCGGGCGCCCCAGCGTCCGCTCCAGCCGCGCCCGGCGGACGGCACCACCCACCCGAGCCGCAGGGAGACGAGCCGGATGCCGCTCACGAGCAGCACCACGCCGATCTGCGTCCAGACGTTCAGCCAGCCGGCCCACCACAGCGCGGCGGTGATCCCGGCGCCGAGGAACGCGGGGATGGCGTAGAGCTGGCGGTCGGCGAGCACCAGGGGCACCTCGCCCACCAGGACGTCGCGCAGGATGCCGCCGCCGATGCCGGTCAGCACGCCGACGACGATCGCCGCGAGCGGGCCGGCGCCCGCCAGGAGGCCCTTGGTGGTGCCGAGCAGCACGAAGAACGCCAGCGCCCACGCGTCCAGCACGATGACCGTGCGGCGCATGCGCTCCACGCTGGGATGGAAGAAGAAGATCATGATCCCCGCCGCCAGCGCCGTGGTGACGAACCGCCAGTTCGCGATGCCCACGGGTGGCGTGGCCCCGATGAGCACGTCGCGGATCACGCCGCCGCCCAGGCCGGTCGCCCACGCCAGCACCAGCACGCCGAAGACGTCGAAGTTCTTGCGGACCCCCGCCAGCCCGCCCGCCAGGGCGGCGAAGAACACACCGGCCAGCTCGAGCACGGTGTTGAAGTGCAGGTGGGTGAACCAATCCACCGGGCTATCCTGCCCGTTCACGCGCCGCCGGGTTCGGCGGCACACCGACGCGGTTGCGCCGTTCGCTCGCTCCGCGGTGGCACGCTCGAGCAGTCAGGTACGCCGGTGCGGGGCGTGTCACGAGCCCCGACGAGGAGGAAGCATGGCCGAGCTCGAGCTCGTGCGGGTCCACGAGGACGGTGGTCACCTCGTCCTGCGCGACCCTGACGGCACGGAACACGCCCTGCCCGTCACCGAGGCGCTGCGCACCGCGCTCCGCAACGTCCCGCGGCAGGCGGCCACGCCCGCCGAGCCTGCGGCACCCGCCAGGTCCACCGCGGTGGGCTCCACCCTGCGCCCCCGCGACCTGCAGCAGCGCCTGCGCGCCGGCGCCACCGCCGAGGAGCTCTCCGCCGAGTCCGGCCTGCCCGTCGAGCACGTCCGCAAGTACGAGTGGCCCGTGATCGCCGAGCGCGACCACGTCATCGGCATGGTCCGCGCCCACCAGGTCCAGGGCACGGACGGCGCGGCCGCCCTGGGCGACATCGCCGACTCCCGCCTCGGGGCACGCGGCGTCAGCGCGGGCGAGGCCACCTGGACCGCCCGCCGCGACGGCACCGCCCCGTGGCTGGTCGAGGTGCGGTTCGCCGCGGGCGACCGCGAGCGCTCCGCCCGCTGGACGTTCGACCTGCGCGGCCGCGTGGTCACGCCGCTCGACGACGAGGCCCGCTGGCTGGGCCAGCCCGACGACCCCGTGACCCCCGAGGTGCGCGGCGTCCCGTCGCTCGCAGCTCGTCGCAGCCTGCCGCCGCTCGACGACGACACCGACCTGCTGCTGGACGACCTCGCCGGCCGCCGCGGGCACCGCCCCGCGGGCCGCGGCGACCGCCCGGCGACCGCCGCCACTCCGATCGTGTCCCCCGTGCTGCCGCCGGCCGGCCGCGAGGGCACCACGTTCGAGGTCATCCCGATGGGCGACGTGCCCGTCCGCGGCGAGCGGCCGCCCGTCGACCCCGGCGCGCCCGAGGCCGACCCCGTCGAGGGGACCGGCGGCGGCGCGAGCGTCGTCGACCTGGGCCGCTGGAACCCGCGCCGGCCGCGCGACCGCGCCGTGACGCCCGGCGGCGGCCCGGGCGCGTCACAGCCGTCGCTGCTGCCGACGCCGTCGGCCTCGCGCGCGCCGTCCCCGGGGCCGGCCGCGGACGGTGGGGAGAAGAACCTCGAACCCGGTGACGACAACCCCGCGCCGGAACCGACCACGGCGGCCACGCCGGTCGCGGTCAACGGGACGGCGCCGGCCACGGCTGGCCGGGGCGTCCCGGCGGCGCGCCGCACGCGCAAGGGCCGCGCGCAGGTGCCGAGCTGGGACGAGATCGTGTTCGGCGCACGCCCCGAGGCGTGACCCCACCCTCATCGTTGTGGGACGCCGCGGCTACGCCAGGTCCAGGCGCGTCGCGTCCGACGTCGCCAGGGCTCGCGCCGACGACGCCGTCATCGTGCGCATGTGGTGGCGGCGGCACAGCACCTCGTAGGCGACCACCGCGTGCACCGTGGCGGTGTCCCCCACCACCACCTGCTCGCCCTCGACCACCATGACGCCGTCGAGCGTGCGGGCGTTGTGCGTGGCGCGGCGGCCGCACCAGCACAGGGCCTGCACCTGGAGCACCTCGATGCGGTCGGCGAGCTCCAGCAGCCGCGCGGAGCCCGGGAACAGGCGGGTCCGGAAGTCCGTGGTGATGCCGTACGCGAAGACGTCGATCTCCACCTCGTCGACCAGGCGGGCGAGCTGCTCCACCTGCGCGGGCGAGTAGAACTGCGCCTCGTCGCACACGAGGTAGTCGACCAGGCGGCCCTCGCCGCGCTCGTCGGCGACGACCTGCCAGAAGTCCGTGGCGTCGTCGACCTCGCGCGCACTGGTCTCCAGGCCGAGCCGCGAGGAGATGCGGGCGGCGCCGGCGCGGTCGTTGCGCGTGAAGACGAGCCCGGTGCGGCCGCGGGCCGCGTAGTTGAAGTCGGTCTGGAGCGCCAGCGTCGACTTGCCGGAGTCCATGGTGCCGGTGAAGAAGACGAGCTCGGCCATGCGGGTCCTTTCGGGTCTCGACGGGCTCAACCACCGGCGACGGCGGCCACGAGCGGGACCGTCATCTCCTCGGGGGTGAACGAGCCGTGCACGCCCAGCAGCAGCAGCGACGGCGGCGTCTGCGTGCGGGAGTCCACGATGGTCAGCCGCCCGCGCGGCGCGACGACGACGTCGCCCACCCACGGCAGCACGTGGTCGGCGACAGGGCCGAGCCACCCGGCATCGACGGCCTCGGAGCGCGACGCCACCAGAGCCCGCTCCCCCAGCACGTCCCGCCACCGGTCGGCGACGGCCTCCGGGTCGGCGTCTGTGTAGAGGTGCACCGCGCGCGGCTCGCCGCCCACCAGCTCGACGCCCTCGGCGAGCGCCGGCGTCGTCGCGACGTCGAACCGGTCGTCGAGGTCCACCTGGATCTGGCCGTGGTCGGCCGTGACCAGCACGAGCGTGCCCGCGGGGACGGACCGCAGCAGGCGGGCGAGCTCGCGGTCGAACGCCTCGAGCTCGTCACCCCACTGCCAGGACTGCCAGCCGTGGTGGTGGCCGGTCTTGTCGACGTCGCCCCAGTAGAGGTAGGCGAGGCCGGGCTTCCGGAGCGCCCGCACGACGCCGTCGACGCGGTCGGCGAGGGACTCGGCCGTGACGTACTGGGCGCCGCGCAGGGCTGCGAGGGTCATGCCCGACCCGGCGAACCGCGACGGGCCCACCGACGTGACGCGCACGCCGGCCGCTGCCAGACCCTCGAACACCGTCGGCTCGACCTGGAGCCGGTCCGGCGGCACGGGCAAGGCGCCGGCCATCCGCGGGCCGTTCGGGCGGGCGTTGCGGTACGGGTCGGACTGCTCCGTCCACGACACCATGTTGGCGAGGCCGCCCGTGGCCGGGTTGCGCTGCGTGTAGCCGAGCATGCCGGTGCGGCCGGGCGCCGTGCCGGTGCCGAAGGTGCTGATCGCGGCCGCCGTCGTGGACGGGAACGTGGTGCGCAGCGCCAGCGTCTCGGGCAGGCGGCCGCGCAGGAACGGCGCGTGCCCGGCCCGCTCGGCCAGGTTGGCCAGCCCCAGCCCGTCGCACAGCACCACGACGACGCGCTCCGCCGCGGGCAGCTGCAGCGCCTCCGCGCAGGCGTCCGAGGTGAGGCCGGTCGACGTCTTCAGCGCGACGCCGAGCGCCCCTGCTGCCGCGGGCAGCACGGCGGCGAGCGAGTCGGTGCCGTACGACGGCGCGAGCAGCCCGTCCGGGAGCGGCGTCACCTCAGACCCGCCGGGCCGTGGCGGCCGAGAGCTGGCGGGCGAACGCGACCGCCCGGCGCACGGCGGCGGGCCCCTCGGCGGCGCTGGCGACGCGGACCACGACGTCGTCAGGGAGCAGCTGGCCAGTCAGGCCGTGGTCGGCGTCGCACTGCGGGTCGCCGCAGGTGGCGGGCTCGAGGTCGATGCGGCTGACGGCGCCCCAGCCCACCACCAGGCTGAGCTCGGACGTGTGCTCGCCCTCGCCGCCGGAGCGGTAGGCGGCGGGCTCGGCCACGACGTGCGTGAGGGACACCGAGCGCACCTCGGAGAGCGGCACGGCCTCGGTGGTCGCGGCGGCCGACGACGGGTTGGCGTGGTCGCCCTCGTGGTCGTCGACGTGGGCCGTGACCAGGCGGGAGGGCGTGAGCACCAGCACCGTGAGGTGACGGCGCACCTCGGAGTCGAACGTCGTCTCGGCCTGGACCAGGTGGCCCACCACGGTCTCGCCGGCGAGGGCGACGTCGAGCACGTCGGTGACGAGGTGCGGGTAGTAGCCGGCGCGCACGATCTCGTCGTGCAGCTCGGCGGGGAGGGTCAGGTCGTCGGCGTGGGGCACCCGAGAATGCTACGCGGGCAGGACGCGCCGGAGGGGGTCCCGGCGCTCCATCGTGCGGCGCAGGCGCACGGCGGCGTGCAGCACGGAGACGCCGCTCTCGGCGACCACGACGGGGTACAGCTCCAGCGACGCGAGCTCGGGCAGGTCGTCGGCCATGACGGACACGCGCGCCACCACGTCCTCGACCGCCAGGACGTCCGCGGGCGGCGCCCCCTGGTACCCGAACAGCCGGGGCGCGGCCCGCACGGCCCGCACGAGCTCGCGCACGTCGGCGTCGGTGAGGGGCGCGACGGCGGAAGCGACGTCACCGAGCAGGTCGACGGCGTCGCCCGCCAGGCCGAACGACACGACGGGCCCGAACAGCGGGTCCTCCTCCGACCGCACCACGACGGCGACACCCGTCGAGGCCATCGACTGCACCTCGAGCGCGGGGTCGGCGCCCGCGGCGGCCGCCACGGCGCCCATCCGCTCGACGGCCTCGCGCAGCTCGTCGGCGTCGCCGATGTCCAGGCGAACGCCGCCCAGGTCGGTGCGGTGACGCAGGGCGGGGCTCGCCGTCTTGAGCGCGACGGGCCAGCCCAGGACGTCGGCGGCGGCCACGGCCTCGTCGGCCGTATGCGCGCGGCGCACCGGCCAGACCTCCAGCCCGTAGCAGGCGAGCAGCTCGGCGGCGCGGGCGTCGTCGAGCGCGACCGACCCGTCGCCGCCCACGTCTGCGAGCGCCGCGTCCACCAGGCGGCGGGCGCGCGTGCGGTCCAGGCCGGCGGGCTGCACGGCGACGCCGTGGTCGCGGCCGCGCCAGCGCGCGTACTCGACGATCTTGGCGAGCGCGGCGACGGCGTCCTCGGGGGTGGAGAAGGCGGGCACGCGCACCTCGGTGCCGTCGGGGGCGGGGGCGGCGAGCTCGTCGGGCATGCCGTGCAGGCCCACCATGGAGACCACGGTGGTGCGGCCGGTGCGGGCGGCGGCGCGGGCGACGGCCTGCGCGACGACGTCGCCGCGCGGCATCACGACGGGCACGTCGACGATGACGACGGCGTCGCACGCGTCGTCGGCGTAGAGGGCCTCGACGCTGCGCTCGATGTCCTCGGTGGACCGCTCCGGGGCCAGGAAGTCCCCCGACGACACGACGGCCAGCCCCTGCGCGGCTGCCGCCTCGGCGACGAGCGCGGCGAGCGCGGCGGAGCTGGCCAGGATGCCGACCCGGCCTCCGCGCGGCAGCGGCTGGTGGGCGAGCACCTGCGCCACGTCCATGAGCTGGTGGGTGTTCTCGGCGCGGATGACGCCCGCCTGGCGCAGCAGCGCGTCTAGCAGCGCACGGGGCGCGCGCGTGGCCCGGACGGCGTGCCCGGGCGGCACCACCTGCCCCGAGCGGCCGGCGACCACCACGACGACGGGCTTCTCGGCAGCCAGCCGCCGCGCGACCCGCGTGAACTTGCGCGGGTTGCCGATCGACTCGAGGTACAGGCACACCACGCGCGTGGCCGGGTCGGCGAGCCAGTACTGCATGAGGTCGTTGCCCGACACGTCCGCGCGGTGGCCCGCGGACACGATTCCGGCCACGCCCAGGCCCCGCCGCTCCAGGGTCGCGGTGAGCGTGACGGCGGCGGGCGCCGACTGGCAGAACAGGCCGATCACGCCCTGCGCCGGCGGCCGCTCGGCGAGGCTCGCGTGCAGCCGCGCGCCGGGGGTGGTGGTGACGATCCCGTACGACGCCGGGCCCACCACGCGCATGCCGAGCCCGTGGGCGGCGCGCAGCAGCTCGCGCTGGCGCTCGAGGCCGTCGGGGCCGGTCTCGGCGAAGCCGGCCGACAGCACGACGACGCCGCGCACCCCCCTGCCGGCCAGGTGCCGCACGGCGTCGACGGCGCGGTCGGCGGGCAGCGCGAGCAGGGCTAGGTCGACGTCGGGCACGGCGTCCCAGCCCACGACCACCTGGGCCGTGCGGGCCTC